>OATH01001026.1_pt1 | contig 13189 bp, 10 predicted proteins | sample 1494971 | NCBI WGS metagenome assembly OATH01 (sample SAMEA2579949, study PRJEB22360) | human gut metagenome
CCAGATACCCGTCCGACGGGAGCCGATGCTCCTCGCGCCAACGCTTCACATACCGTTGCACCGACGAGTACGCGCCCCCGTAGCCCCTCTCCGAAACGAGCCGGTCGTACACGCGCTTGGCGGTGTGCCGCTGCTTGCGCGGCATGAACCGGTCCGCCTCCAGCCACCCGTCGACCGTCGCCTTGAACGGGTCGAGCTTCGACGGCCTCGATGCGGAGTGCTCCGGCTTGGGAGAGCAATCCTCCCTCCCGGCGTATTTCGCGACCGTGTCGCGGGCCACGCCCACCTCTTTTGCGATGCTTCTCCATGACACGCCATGCGCGTCAAGCACCCTGATACGTTGTTGTACGGACACCGGTACCGTCATTCCTTTCCTTTCCCGAGAAACCGAATGGTTTGCTTCCGACTCGGGAAACTAGTACGGGCAGGACGGGCCGGTGTTCATTTCTCGCCACACGCTGAAATGGACTAAAACCTGCCGCTCATCTGGAGACTTTCCACACGCTCACACGGCCCACTTTCTATTGAACAGACACATGCCGGCTCCAACGCGAGGCCACCGGCCGGCGCGGCACCAGGACCGATCCGCTCTATAGGGGCAGGAGGATCCTGCTCAAGACCGCCAGTCTCAGGACCGACAGACAGAAGAAACGCGCCGACGAGCTGCTTGGCGACCCGTCCAACAAGCCGCTCGCCCTCGCGCACGGCGTCTACCAGAAGATCATCGCCTGCTACGCGCAGGAGGACCGTGGGAAGGGACGGGGCATGATGGCCGAGCTCATCGAATCCCTCGCTGTCAGGGGATCGGCGCCCGGATGCCCCGGACTCGTCACGCTCGGACGCACCCTCAAACGCCGCATGGCGGACATCCTCGCGTTCTTCGACCACCCCAACGGCGCGAACAGGCCGACCGAGGCCATCAACGGAAGACTCGAGACCCTCAGGGGGCATAGCCCTCGGCTTCCGCAACCTCGACAACTACATCACTAGAAGCCTGCTGCACACCGGCGGATTCAGACAAGCCATCCAAACCCACCTCTAACCACACGCCATACACACCAAAATGCGAAGAGCCGGTGCGACACCCTTTCACTGGTTATCTAACAATCTCCAATTTGAAGGGTGTTGCACTTTCATCTAGACAACGGGATCCTCGACCTGCTCGACGCGGCATGATACGATCAGACAGCAACGAAGGTGTTGCAACCACCACTAGAATCCGCCCGACGGCGTGCGAGCCGTGATGACGTTCTGCGTGTCGTTCCGTACTGGATCGCCCCGGCGTTCCTGTTCCTATGCCCGGTGACCATCCAGTTGCAGAACGACCACTCATCGCCGACGAGGCATGCGTTCCAGATGTGTTGTGGTGACTGGTATCTTGTTGTCCGACAAATCCAATTGAGACAACTGACATTCGTAGTCTATGCCCTATATGTTGAGGTGCCCCGAAGATTAAGGGATGAGTTATGAGATATGGACGGCATACGCTGCCTCATAGGAGAGACGGAATATAGGACAGCTGCATCAGTGCATTGTCTCGATGGGAAGGAATTCGGCCATGATTTTAAAGAAGATTGCTGTATGCACCACGATTGCCGGTCTATGCACAGCACTGATTGGCGCAGCCGTGATTCCCGCATCGAGTGTGGAAGCCAATAGCACTAATGTAATCCGTCTAGCTGGCGACACTCGATATGACACAATGAGCCGTATCATACAAGCTGAGGTTCCAGGAACTTCAGAGTATGTCGTTGTGGCATCAGGAGACAATTTCCCTGATGCATTGGCAGCGGCACCACTTGCAGGTGCTTTGAAAGCTCCTATCGTATTGACCAGTGGTAATGTGTTGTCTCCGCAGGCTGAACAACAGATAACGAGGCTTAAAGCCTCCAAAGCTGTTATCATTGGAGGAGTTAATACGATATCCAGAGCGACCGTGAGTAGAATACATGGCCTAGTAGGTTCCGTCCCCATCCGTATTTCGGGGGAAACCCGATACGAAACATCCTTGCAAATCTATCTTCAAGGCAAAGCTAGGTTGGGGGTTCAGTGGTCGTCCGCTGAATCTATCATCGCGACAGGGGAGAATTTTGCTGATGCGCTATCCGTGAGTGCATATGCATATGCAGAAAAGGCGCCGATATTTTTGGCGAATCCGAAAAACGGTTTCAGCTCTGAAACCTTACGAGCGATATCTGGCAACTTTAGGCATCAGCTCGTTGTAGGTGGTGAGAACGCTGTCCCTGAGCTGGTGATTACTCAACTGATGTATGGAACTTCAGGCGGAGTGGGACTCCGTGTCTACGGGGAAAACAGATACGATACCAGCCGCGCGCTTGCTGACTATATGTACGCACATAATGCTGCCGTAAATAATTCGGTATTTGCTACAGGTGAGAATTTCCCTGATGCCTTGGCTGGAGGTCCACTTGCGGGACGTAGTAACGCAATGGTGTTGCTGGCGAATACGCCAGATTCTCCGTCCGTGCAGTGGGCGCACGAACATAGCAGTGGTGTGAATCGTGTCTACTTGTTAGGTGGCGCTAGTGCCGTGAACAGAGCGACAGCTGATGCAGTTGCCAATGCTTTCGGCGGAGAGCACATCATTGATATTGATGCCGTCTCTAGGAGATTGCAATCAGCCAAGGAAGCGCAGACGGCAGCTGAAGCTAAGCAAAAGAGTGCCGTGCAAGCCGAAGCGAAAGCTAAAGCAGATGCTGACACGAAACAAAGCGAAGCTGACAATGCCGTTCGTGCATATCAAATAGCATCGGCAGATGCCGCAGCAAAGAAAACGGCTGCGGATAATGCCACTTCGCAGTGGGATAAAGGTGGCAGAGGTTTCTATGAGACATATGGATATAATGATGCTCTAGGATTCTTTGACAGTGATAGTTGGGAAAGTCGACAATATCGTGAAGCTGTTGCGGAAGGTAATATCAGACCCAATGATTCGGGCAGCTCATATCAACTGGAGCACATGGTTCAAGCGATTCCTACATTGAAAAAGGTTAATGAAATCAGAAAAGGTCTTGGACTTAACGAACTCAAGTGGAGTGCGTATGAAACGGCAATGGCCCAAGCCTGTGCGGATTATAATATATATTCCCCGTGGACTGGACATGGTTTCAATGATGGTTCGCAAAATATGTCTACTGGCTATAGCGAACCGACTGAAGGGTGGTATACCGAGGAAAAACGGATATGGGATGCCGCTGTAGCGAAAGATTCCAGTCTGACTCGGTACATCGGTCATGCGTATCAGTTATCTCAGGATAATTTTGATTTGTACAGCGAGGTTGGACACTATCTCAATATTGTCGATCCCTATACGACCGATTTTGGTGGTGCCGTTGCGTGGGGCGGTAATGCGCAAGGGTGGGGTGACAATAGTCAGCGTGTCCAGAATTACAATACTGGTGTCGGTGATTTAACAGTTGCAGAATACGAAAAGCAACTCAATCAATACATAGCTAATTTGAAGAATGCTGGAGCCATATATCGCGATGCGAAAAACAAAGCGACTCAAGCTGGTATAAGGTCGCAGCAGGCGTCGGATGCATTGCGCCAATCCAAGCAAAAGGAAGCTATTGCTACTGCTAACCGTGAGTCTGCTGACCGAAATTTGGAGAAGGCGAATGCCGAACTTGATGATGCGCAGAAGGCATATGACGATGCGATCAGAAAGATGTGATTGACGGGCAGGGGCGTCGACGGAATGCCCCCCTGCCCGCAGCCAGTTACTATCTGAGGAATTTGTCAAGGGCATCATCTCGGACAAGAAGGGGGAAGGCTTCTTTAAGAGCATTGTGCACAGTAGGGTATGCAAGTGTATCCGCAAGAATGACATCATTACCGCCTGCCTCGGTATTGGCGTGGCAGAGTGCTTCCTCTTGTGTGTCTGGAACGTATGCAAGGCGATTCCGTGTCTGTGCCTCAGCAAGAGGAATATTGGCGATAATCTGATTCGCGGTAGCGGCAACCACCGGAACATGGCCAATGACCTGCATGACCTTCAGCCAAACATCGTCAGCATTCAACGCTGTAGCGCGAATTGCAGCCATGTCGAAAGTCTCTGGAGGCATCACATTCGGGGGGAACAGGGTTCCGGCGCCACTAGTGGCGAACAGACGCATCGATGGTTTATTCACCATGGAGGGATAACGCGCGGGAGCTTCGTAAATCCACTGGTCGTAAGGTTTTAGAGAACCATCTTCGTTGAACATCATCAGATGCGTGCGCGCGGCGATTACCGCCTCGGGATGCGCCCGATGTGCCTTCATAAGCTCGGAAATATAGGTATTAGGATATACCAAGTCATCGTCGAATGTGATTACAAGATCTTTTGAGAATTCTTGTAGCGCCCAGTAGTACTTCTTATGCGGTTTCAGGTTTTCTGAAACCCATCGGATTACAACATCATGTCCGATGAGATGCATGAGTGTATCAGGGAGATCCGCTTCCCGATTTGGGAAGTCTCCTTCATATAGCCATAAAACGACTTTGTCAGGTAGTGTGCGTTGCGCAAGAATGGAGCGTATGGCCAGATGAATAGTGGCCATACGTGGCGGATATGATGTCAACGAGGCGATGATGCGTTGTTTGCTGGCAATCCGTCGTCCAAGGTGCGTTGTCGTCCGACGTACCCTGTTCTTTGACTCCCAGAACCATGCGCGAATATCTATGCTCATGCTCATAAGCATATGGGATAGTGTCTACTCAGCTCAATGCTTTCTTAAGCGTGGTGAAAGAGTATATCAGCTTCTATGAACTTTATCAATGAATAATCGGGCGCGTATTGAAATTATGGATTTGCTTCATCACACGCCCGCGAACGCCAGAGTGCTACCAGCAGAAACTTGGGATAAAACAGTACCAGTGTGAGTCGAACTTCGAGGCATGTCCTTTAGCTTTACCAGCCAGTATACTCACGCCAACGATATGTGTCGGGATCTTCTGGATCTGCCGAGCAGATCATCACGGTTCCATGTTTGCTGAGTGCTTTCTTTCCGCGATCTCTCTTTTTGCACCACGCGCCAGGCGTGACTCCGCTTTCATTCACATATTCACTTGGATCTGGTTCTATCTCTCCGTGGCCATAGCGCAGAGAAATAAAGTTGATAGTTGGTGAGGTGAAAGCATTTTTACCGCCTAAAACATAAATGTTTTGAGGATAAGAAATATTTTGTTCGGCGAACGGTATGGTGGGAGAATATTTATTGCCTGCTAGTAATAGAATAGTGTTTCGGGTGCCAGCAAGAGCGCTTCCCGCCAAGGCATCTGGGAAATTCTCTCCGGTGGTAAATACTATGTCGCTCGGAGTGTATACAGATTCATTTAGTATAAAACGTCCGACTTGGTTGCTGGTATCATAGCGGGTATTGCCAGACAATCTTGTTGTTGAAAGTTGCTGATTTGACAGTTGGATCTCTACGATATTGGGCACCACTGCAGAACCGCCAACGATTATTGCTTTATCGAAGTCGAAATGAGAGAGTGATTGTTGTACATCTGGTTCCAATCCATTCTTGTCTGTTAAGAATATCGGAGAAGCTGTGGAATAGGCATATGGAGAAATCGACAATGCATCGGCAAAATTGGATGATGTGGTCACGATGCCTGTTCGGGACCATGTTACGGGGAGTTGTCTAGGCGCGTTGCGATAGATGGACAATGCTGTTTCGATACGAGTCTCTCCTGAGAATCGAACAACCGTTCCGTCTGAAACAATTTGGGACACCTGATTCTCGACGGCAGTCGATACGGCGGATGAGCCTCCGACAATTGCTACGGTTCGGGCTTCTAGCCGTTGAAGCTCATTCCTTGCTTCGCTTGAAAGAGTCGTGGAGCTTGTCAGAATGATGGGTGCTTTTAATGCACCTGCAAGTGAGGAAGCAGCCAGAGCATCGGGGAAGTTATCTCCTGAAGCTAGTACGGCATAGTCGGATTGTTTCGGGAACGCTGTTTGTACTACGCGCCCCATCGTCTCATAGCGCGTGTTTCCGTCCAGTCGGGTGATTGACGTGGCAGAAGCAGCATAAGCGGGGGCAGCCATCAGACTACTAGCAGTAAGAACACACAGGGATCGTACTAGCAATTTCTTTCCTTTGCTCCAATGCATGGAGACACATCCTCTCTGATGTTTGTAATTAACGTATTTGGTGGTGGGGATGACGGCGTCACACGACGCATCATATGATGCCGACACCCCCGAAAAAACTCGCCTGAATCAGTCCAGCTGCTTCACCTGCATCGAGCTTTTATTCAGCAGGCCGTAGCCCTCGTTGCCGGGGATACGCACGGCGAAGTCGCAGGAGCGGCTTTCGTCCGTGTAGGCAAGCTGCTGGTTCGACTTGATGTTGCTCGGGTCAGGCAAGGAACGAAGCTGCGCGGTGAGGCGATAATCGCCATTGCAGATCGCGTCGAGCGGCAGCTCGAACGTCACGGTCTGGCGTCCGCGCTTCGTCTGATGCAGGTCGGCGGCCGTATCGTAGATGATGCCGCCGCGCTTCATGTCCAGCAGGGTGAGCGTCAGGTAGAATTCCACATCCTCATTGAACTCGTAATCCACAAGGAACCGGAACGGATCTGCAGTTTTCACCAGCTGGGAGTCCTCTGCGCGCACGTTCAGCACGGGCACGCGTTCGCTCAGGCCGGCCGGGTATTCGGTGCCAGCGTTCACGGCTGCGGCATGAGCCTTCTGTTCGGCCTCCTGGACCTTGAGGTTCTCGAGCGTGTACTGGTCGGCCACATCATCCTTGTTGCCGGAGACGACAATCTCGCCGTCCTTGATGAGGATGGCCTTGTCGCAGTAGCGCTTCACCGCGTCCATCGAATGCGTGACCAAGATGATCGTCTTGGTCGGGTCCTTCTTCATCTGCGCGAAGAAGTTGTCGCACTTGCGCTGGAACGCCTCGTCGCCCACGGCGAGCACCTCGTCGAGCACGAGGATGTCGCCTTGCGCCTTGATGGCGACGGAGAAGGCGAGACGCACTTGCATGCCGGAGGAATAGTTCTTGAGCTTCTGGTCCATGAAGTCCTCAAGTTCCGCGAACTCGACGATGTCGTCGTACATCGCGTCGATCTCCTCGCGGGTGAAGCCGAGCAGCGCGCCGTTCAGGTACACGTTCTCGCGGCCGGTGAGCTCCGGATTGAAGCCCACGCCCAATTCGATGAACGGCACCAGTTTGCCCTTGACGGACACGCTGCCCTTTTCGGGCACGTAGATTTGCGAGATGATCTTCAACAGCGTGGACTTGCCGGAACCGTTGCGTCCGACGATGCCGAAGAAGTCGCCCTGACGCACCTCGAAGCTGATGTCCTTGAGCACATGCTGCTCGGTGAATCCCTTGATGCCCTTCGTCCAGTTGAGGAACGCCATCTTCAAGCCCGTGGCCTGTTCGGTGGGCAGGCGGAAGTATTTCGCCACATGGTCGACCTTGAGGACGACGGGACGGTCGTCGTTCGGGTTAGTCGGGTTGGTCGTGTTGTCGATGGTATTGTCGGCCATCAGAGCACCTCCGCGAACTTGGCGCTGTACTTACGGAAGACGTGGACGCCCAGCCACAGCACCAGCACGGACAGCACGTAGGGGATCAGGCACAGGATCTTGTTGTCCACCACGGTCCAGATGGTCGGCACGTATTCCGGCGACAGCAGATTGTGGCGGATGTCCATGATCGTCTGCGTGGTCGGCATGAGCATCATGAAGTCGGCGGCCCAGCTGAACTCCGGGTTCTTCTGCACCATCGACAGCGGGTAGATGATAGGGGTCGCGTAGAACAGCGCCTGCAGGATGACATCCCAGATGTGGCCGATGTCGCGGAAGTACACGTACAGCGAGCCGAGCAGCAGGGCCACGCCGAGCGAGATTGCGTACAGCTGCAGGATGCTGGGGATCACGGTGATCACGCGCCACGTGTAGTGCGCGTGCGCGAAGAAGCCGAAGAGGATGACCACGCCGAGGTTGATGGCTAGGGAGATCATCGACCCCATCGTGGTGGCAGCCACGATGATGTAGTTCGGGAAGTGAATCTTGCGCAGCAGGTCGCCGCGGTCCACGATGGAACGCATGCCCATGCTTGTGGATTCGGTGAAGAACTGCCACAGACAGGTGCCGCACAGCAACGAAATCGGGAAGGTGGGCGTGCCGTCCGTGAACTTGAGGAACTTGACGAACACGACGTACATGACGGTGAACAGCATCAGCGGCTGGAGCACCGACCACAGCACACCAAGATACGAGCCTTGGTAGCGCAGCTTGAAGTTGGTCTTCACCAGCTCCTTGAATACGACCAGCGCATAGTGGTACCTCTCCTGGAGGCGTTTGATCACGTCTTTCACAAGCGTCCTATCCTACTCATGCGAGACAACATGGCGTCTGCCGCCAGTGTCTCTGCCCAGCGTTCCCACATATTCTAGTGGGAGGCGGGTATGTGGGGGGCTTGCGCCGCTACTTCTTCCTGCCGAGCAAATCCTTCGCGATGGAAAGCGGTTTGATCGCCGCGTTACCTAGTCGATACGAGACCGAATGGTAGATGCTGCGCACGCGCCGGTCAAGATCATGAATCTGGCGGTTCTGGGCCTCGATAGTGTGGTCGCGGTTGGTGATGCGTTTCTCCAACACCTCCACCCAATCACGGGTTTCGCACAATTGCTTCCACAGGTCGCCGACATGCCAATCACCGTCCAACGCGGTGAGAATCAGCTGGGAGCGGGTCTGTCGCACGAGTTCGACGAAACGATAGTCGCGTTCCTCGTAGTAGTAGTCCTTGTCGTCTGGCAGTGCCTCCAGCAGCGGGTAGGAGGCGTCCATCATTGTGACCGCCGTCGGACGTTCCAGCGACTGCACGTTCCACAAGATGAAGTGGGATACCCAGTTCTCGTAGCTACGCTTGGTGAGCGTGTAGTTATCCGTAGTTTTCAGATAGTCGCCGATTGTCGTGACGGCGTTGAGCGCGTTCTGCCAGCTCTTCCTGCGCGTCGCCTCCAGCGATGTGGCGTTGTGCGTGCGGTGGTGGAACAGCATCGCGTCCGTGCAGTAGATGGACGGGGCGATGGCCAGCGCCACGAACGTGAAGAACGCGTCGTTCGTCGTGCGCAGCGCCTGGAAGCGTAAGCCGCGCTCGCGGATGAAATCGGCGCGGAACAGCTTATCCCACGGCCATCCGATGAAGCTCTGGAACGTGGTGCCCGCGTAATCCGCGTTATGCAGCACCTGTCTCGTCGACATGTCCTTGATGGTGTAGTCGATGAGCGCTTCCTCATGGGTCTCGGCATCATGGCTGTTCGACCGGGCGACGACGATATCCACGCCGGTGCGTTCCGCGATGCCGGTCATCGTTTCCAGCGTGTCCGGTTCGATGAAGTCGTCGGCATCGAGGAAATACAGGTATTTCCCAGTGGCGTGGTCCATGCCGTTGTTGCGGGCGACGCCGGCGTACTGGTTGGACTGCGTGAGCAACGTGACGCGAGCATCCCGTTCGGCGATGGACGCCACGATTTCGCGGGTATCGTCGGTCGAACCGTCATCGACGACGATGACCTCGATGTCCTTCGCAGTCTGCTTGATGACGCTCGTCACGCACTCGGCGACATACTCCTGCGCGTTATACGCGGGGATGATGACCGAAACAAGGGGGGGTGATGATACTGCTTCCACGCCGGCTCCGCTTCTTCGAAAGGACAGAATATGCGGACAGTATACCCCTGCAGCCGGTCAGCACTTCGAAGGTTCCCCCTATATTAGGTACGGATTTACTGGAGACGACGTATGGACGATCTATCGCCATGATCGACTATGCGGGCGAGGGAAGGAACTAGTATGCCCCAAAAACCTGCCGCAAGGAACGTGTCCATCGAACTGTTGCGCATTGTCGCGATGTTCCTGATTCTGACGTGCCATTTCGTTATTCATTTCGACTGGGACCATCATCAGCTGCGAGTGGTTCTTCCACAAGAGCCTGGCTGGTGGTCGGCATTGCGATTCGTGATTGTGCAGTACGGCCAGGTGGGTGTATCCATCTTCTTCATCATCTCCGGGTACTTCCTGGTGGAGAAGTCGTTCAAGTGGAATCGTTTGGTAAAGACTTGGTTGCAGATGTTCTGCTATTCCGTGGCCTTTCTCATTATCGTGCTCTTACTGGGTGCATTCCATCATTATCCTATGGCGGTGGAGCCGATAATGCATGGGGTGGATTTGTATCGGTCGATACTGGCCAGTTTATTCCCGTTCTTCTACAACAGTTACTGGTTCATTGGTGCGTACCTGCTGATGCTTTTAGTCGCACCATATCTCAATACACTGTTTAATACGTTGCCAAAGCGTTCCATGGAGATGTTGATTGTGCTACTGGGTTTCTTCAGTATTCAGATTCTCATCTTCGAACGTGCTTCGAACTGGAACAATCTCGTCTATGCTATGTTAGGATATCTGATAGGCGGATGGTTGCGCAAGTATTATCAAGATTATGAGGATAGGTTCAGAACTCTCCCAATGATTGGAATAATCGTAGCGTTGACGTTGCTCATGGTCGCGTTCAACCATTACATATCGGAACAATCATGGCTGGTGGATTTCATGGGGTGGAAAAACCGGATTCATGATGGCATTGTTCTCTTCCCCATCATCATCGGTATGTTGGTGTTCATCATGGTAAGCCGTGTCGATATGAACCAATCCCCGGAGGTTGTGCAGAGAGCTATCTGTACCATAGCGCCTACCACTTTCGGCATCTACCTCATCCACGAGAACTGGTTCGGATTTCGCATTGTATGGGATTGCGTCTCGAAAATGAGTTACCCTCCCTCTCTGCCTATTCTACGCCCTATGGCGGGAGTGTGTATTATCGTTATTGTGTTTATTGTTCTAAGTTGCATTTCTTGGCTAATTGATGCAATAATTGTGCACCCCGTAGAAAAGGTGCTTCTTTCGCGAGTGTAAGTGAAATATAATAGATATGCGAAGGTAAAGAAATGAAGATGATTGCAGGCAAACTGGCTATCAATAATCGAGCTTTTTTAGCAGTGTTGACACTAGTTGGCGTTGCCGTCTCTATGATGTCCTTTCATGAAGGACGATTTATTGCATTGAGTATGATCGGCATTGCTGGATTTTACTTTATTGTATATTTAATAGTGCGTAATACTCAGGCGTTGAAAGTTGTCGTTGAATTACAGTTCCGTGCGGCAATTTCTCTGATTGTCCTTACTTTTGTCTTTCTTGTATTTGCTGGCATCTACTTGTCTCAATATAACTTTATTCCCATATGGGATTACGCCAATTATTGGAACAATACATTAGGCTTTAATCGCAGTCTGCAGAATGGAGCTGTGGATACTTTTCGGCAAGTTGTCTACAGTGTGAATTACTCGGATTATAATTTGCTGTTGTCGTGGATTATGTCTTTCCCAGTATATCTTTTCCCGTCATGGAAGGGGGCTGTGTTTATTGAGTCATGTATTGCTGCCGTTCCAGCCGCATTGCTTATGGCAGGGTTCATCGTATCCAAATCAATGGGTTCGAGTGTGTCTAATGGTTCGTCTGGAGTTTTTGTTGCCGCGTATGCTTTCTCTTTGTTTACTCCCTCGTTTCTTGCGCCTATATTTTTAGGCTATTTTGATGCCGTACCCGCAGTTCTATTTATTGCTTTACTTGTTGCATTGATGGATGTAAACTTCCCAAAGAGACGTTTTGGGGCTATTTTTATTGGCTTAGGCCTATGCGGTGTGTTTTTGCTTAGAAGGTGGTTTATCTTCGGTGTTATTGGGATGGTTTTATGCTGTTTGATATATTGGACAGGTGCGATTGTTGTAAATGCAAGTGCCGGTCGCATCGCGCTCTTTAAATTGTTATGCTTCCGTGTGGCCACGTTGGCTATTGTCGTCGCGCTTCCTCTTATGTCCGTCTTTCGGCCTTTTGTGTTTAGATCCGCCGGAGGTCAGTACTCGCAATCCTATAGTGCTTGGACTGTCTATGATTCTTATCCCGCCAAGATTCTTAATGTCGTCAACAGAATCGGATTGCTTTGGTTTATTGTTGGTTTAATTAGTGTCGTAATATTGTGTATCGTATATTCTCGTCTATCGGTTTTGAATAAAACAGATTTCTGTGAGTCTATTATTTTACCCGTGTCTGTCTTTCTGGGTGCTGTGTTGTCCTCTGTGGTATTCTGGCATGTTCAGGACTTTGGAGAACAGCATTGGTATGTTATTCTCTTTTTTATTGAAATTTTTTCTTCGGTTCCATTCTTTTCATGCGTAAATCTGTTGAAGAATGGTGATGTGCGCACTGTCATTAATCTAATAGTAGTTGCTCTATCAGTCGTTTCCTTGTTGCAAGGGTTTTCTGTTGTGTCTGTTCCTTCTCAGATTAGTCTTCTGCTGGGTAAGCAAAGTGTAGTTCGTCCTATCAAGCAAAATGATGTTACGCAGAAACGTGAGTTGATTACATACCTTCGTCAGCAGACCGTGAATGGAGAAGCGGTATATTTTGCTGCTGCGAGTGCTAACTTAAACTATTCTCTTGCCGATACGACTTTGCTTCCGGATGTAGTAGGATCAGCTTTTCCTGTTATTGCAGCTGATGTCGATTCGCGTGATGGTTTTAATACTGAATTCTTTGATGCTCGTTTTGTTGTTACATCTACTCCAGTTTCCTTGCACATGAATGAAGAGAACGAAAGAGTTGTTGTTGCACTCAATAGTCTGGTGCAGGATTCCTCTAGTTTTCTTGGGCGTCATTATGTTGAACGTCGATCGTTTCAGTTTGACGGCCCTGTCGTAGTTCATGTTTATGAGAGAGTGTCCCCTATTGAAGCCGAAGATATTATGACTTTGAAAGATTATTTCAATAGATGGTATTCGGATTCTCCGGATTTGTTTGCTAATCGTTTTGATGGCTATGTCAGCAATATGAAGCAAGATGAATCTGTGCAGTAAGTTCCACTTAAGCTGCACGGTCGGAGTGCCTCATCGGAAAGTGAGCGTGTAATCCTATTCCTTGTCGGCTTGTGGGGGTTTCGTTGTATTCCGGTTCGACACCCGCGATCCCTGCGAGCGTCTTGTTCAAGTATGCCATGTCCGGGCCCGTACGTCTGGCCAGCCTTGCGGTGCGTGGCGCGGCCATGGTCTCGAGCCGGTTCTGGATATCGTGGATGCGGCGGACGGGCTTGGCCGGGGGGGTTGAATG
>OATH01001032.1_pt1 | contig 13073 bp, 8 predicted proteins | sample 1494971 | NCBI WGS metagenome assembly OATH01 (sample SAMEA2579949, study PRJEB22360) | human gut metagenome
ATCCTCGACACCGAGCTGAACGACGATCTGGTTGCCGAAGGCTACGCCCGCGACGTGATCCGCTCCGTGCAGGACGCCCGTAAGGCCGCCGGTCTCGAGGTCTCCGACCATATCGCGCTGAAGCTGACCGTCCCGGCCGGCGACGTGGCGAAGGTCGAGCAGTTCCGCGATCTCGTGTCCGCCGACACGCTCGCCGACTCGCTTGACGTTGTTGCCGGCGCCGAAGGCTCCGAGCCCGCCATCGAGGTTGCCAAGGCCTGATTTTGGTTGGGGTGAATCAGTTGGGCTGATTCCGCTTGGTCGATTCAACTAAGTCGACCGGATTGGCCGAATTGGTTGGTGCAATCCGGTTGGGATTGGGTTGGTTTGGCTGAATTGACCGGGTTGTGCGGATTTGGCTTGATTGGGCTGATTTCGTCTTGATGCGAAGGGGTCCTGCCGTTTAAACGGCAGGACCCCTTTCACGTCGTTGTCCCACCCTATATCCTTCAGTCTGTATTCCTTCAGTCTGTATTCCTTCAGTCCTAACCTTCGGCTTCTGGCTCGCTTTTCCGCATTTTGTTACCGTAACCTCCATGTCCGGGTAACAAAACATGGATGCGTATGCTGTTCCATGGTTTTGCGATCGATTTGTGATTATTCGACCGTGCGACTAGAGTAGCCTGTGGCTTTTCGGCTGGCTTTTACACCGGCTGGAAGATTTATACAGACTTGATTTGTGTCTGCCGTGTGCCTGCGACGTATTTACGTTGCGCTGGCACGTGCGCGGAAGCAGATCGCAAGCGAATGGTTCTCAGTACCATCCATGTGAGTCAAGCGCACATCTTTGAGAAGCAGTCGCGATGCCGGGAGTCGAGTTCGTCGGTTTCAACCGTCGTTCCCGTTCCCGGCTTTTTCTTTTCTGTATATTGTGTATGATTTTGCTGCTTTTACACTCATATAAGTGTAGTTGGCATATAACTTCTTATATAGTATTTATTTAATTTGGATTTTAAGGTATTTCCTGAACTTGCAATATTTGTGAATTGTGGTAGGGTGCATGTTGTGCGGGAATTTCGTTAAGCCTAGTATTGGCGAAACTTCTGTATTGGATAAAACGAAAGGAGGCATATGGGTAATGCGATAACGCTTATTCTTGCTATCGTCGTGCTTGTTCTTGTGAATAAATAGAACATGCATGGCGTTAGTGTGGGTGAAGGGCATAGATGTGTTTTCCGCCCATGAATAAGGACTTCATTGAGGAATTGTTTTTATTTGCTTCGGATTTAGATTCAAGCAATTCTTTTCCCTTGGCGGAAAAGACTTCTTTTCTGTGTTGGTGCGCGTGGCGTATCCGTCATGTGCACCAACACACCCTACACTGATATTTAACAATATGGACACGGTTGTTCGTATGGGAAAGAAAGGACGCTAGAATGCGTGCGCTTACTATTGAAGATTTGAATGCGGCTGCTCATGTTGGTGGAGCTGGCAGTTTGACGATGCGGCAGGAGCTGGAACCTGCAAGTGGTCCGGATGGTGTGATCGCACCTGCGAAGTATGTCGATGACCGAGGTAATGCGACATATATTTTTGCAAAACGCTATGAGGAAGATCAAGAAAAGCCGGTGAAGACGGTGATGATTGATTCCAAGGGTTCTTTTGCTAATCGTGCTGAGGAAACGACAACGGAAGCCATGCGGAATGGTGAGGGCGTTCTTTCAAAAATGCCTCGCATTGCGGTTCAGTATGATACCGATGCCGGAAAGGAAGTTGTCTATGATAATCAGCTTCCACATCGTGGCTTCGATGGCCATATTCGTGTCGGAAGTTATAAGGGTGAATCTACTTCCAAGGCGGAGGAATATGTGAAGGCGCGTAATTCGACTTTGGATAATCTGCTGCCGATTTTCGAACTTTCTCCGGAGACGGTCATTTTCGGTGGATGGGACTCCACTCGCAGTAAGAATCAGCTGAGGATTCCTTCTGTTATGGTTGGCGAAACATATGCCATTCTGGCCGAACAAGAAGAAGACCCTGTAATCCATCGTGCGGGCGGACGCATTGATCCAGTTGGGGCGAGCGTGATTGTATCTACCGAAGCTGACCGTCAGAAGATTGTTGGTGACAGTATTGACCTAAGCGACAAGACTAAAACAAGTTTCAAGAAATCGGGCAAGGGTTCGACCATCGGTTTGGGTGCCATTCCACCAAGTGCTAAAAAAGACGTTCTAGACGGTGTTTCTGTCCGGAAAGTCATCTCCACCCGTGTGCTGAGCTTCGCTACCGTGCGTACATTCCATTTCGGCAAGGGTGTTGAAGGGGATGCTGCGATTCGTGCATTAATTCTCGCTGTACTTCTGCGTGATATTGCCGGTTATGATGAGAATCCTTTCATCCGTGCGAATTGCTTCCTTGCGGAGACCGGCAAGCCGACTGTCATGTTGAACAAGCGCTATGGCGAGAAGGAGGAATTGGAACCTCTTACTGCTGGAATGGCTGAAAAACTTTTGGAAGAGGCTTACGCGCAGGCTCATGAAAAGGCGGGAATCACTTGGGAGGGGCAGGAATTCCTTGTGGAAGGTAATCCTGCGGTGCTTGCCAATGCTTCTGCTGAAGATGATGAAAAGGGAAACTGATATGGCTTTCGCGATATCGGCTTATTTTCCGCTTGGTTTTTATCAGGGCAGTGATTCTGGTGGCAGACCGGAAGAGTTTCCTTCACTTTGCCGCTTGTATTCTGCGCTTGTTTCGGTGGCATACTTGACTTTCGGTTTTGAACAGGTTGATGCCAATCGTAATCTGACGGACGATCAGATTCGAGAGGCTTTGAACTGGCTTGAGGATAATCCACCTCAGGGAATGCTGCTCCCACACGCTGTTAAAGCTGATAGCAGGGCTGTTGCCTATAGAAATAAAGGCAATGTCCAGAATAGAAAAAAACCGAAAGATAAAGTTTCATCTACTACAGCCCACATAGCCACTGCATATGAGCAGCATCCTGAATCTGGAAGATTGCTGACTTGGATATGGCATGAATGCCCCTCATCTACAGCGAGAATGGTGTTGAGCTGGCTTTGCAATGAAGTTCCTTATCTAGGCGAAGCTTGTTCTCCGGTGGAGCTGAATACTTATGAGGATTATGTTCTTCCTTCTGGCGTCGATGAACAGTTATGGACACTTTCCCCCGATTCGGCATTAACGAATATTCGAAAGAGGGGAAAGCCTGTTGCTTACCCTAAAAAGGGGCGTCTTGATGATTTGAAGCAGGCTTTTGTGGCAGCGAATCCCAAACCGAAGGGTAAGAAAAACCTTACTGTTAGCGACAAAGAGGACGAGCAGAATTTCCTTAATGAGTATCCACTTGCTCAAACGGAAGGCAAAGCTAGGTATCTTTCTTCGGCTGCTCGGAAGCAGAGGGAAGTGCTTAAAGCTCCTTGGGTGATGGCTTTATACTTGGAAATCAATGCAATTGCATGCAATGGTGACATTAAAAATTCATCTGAATGGAAACCTCAGGAATCCGAATTTGTCAATTGGGCTGTGGCACTGCATCGTTTTCTAGTAAAGGAGTGGGGAATTGATCCATCGCCGGCTTTGGTGGGTAAATATGCTCCAGGCATAGCCAGACCGGCCAATAACGTGTCCATTCAGATTATTGATGCCGATTTCAAGCAGCGGTATAGTCAACAAATCCGAGACGATGTTGTGAAGTTGAATCCTGGTTTTCTTATTTTGATTCCTTCAGATATGTCTAAAGGCGACATTGGCAAGTTGCGCGATGTCTGTGCCGGAGCTGAAGGCAAATCGTTGTACTATGCTCCGGAAAAGTCGACTTTGCGTATCGGGAAAGTCACAACGGTTGATGCCGAGCATTTCTGGAAGCCAGTAGCGCCGGGAATGTGTCGATATTGGGCGGTCAGACCGATGGCCATCGCTGAGACACGCCCTATTCCTGACATAAAGTTGCATCGCAAATGGGGAGTCTATGAGGCTCTTTGTTTGTCGATTGGACATGTTTGGCGTTCGCAATATCCGCAATCGTCGGAAGGAAGTCGAGAGGAACGCTATTGGAACATTGTTGATGCGGTGAGCGCGAAGACCTCGCATTTCCGTATTTACAATTATCGTACCGTTCATCGTGCCAACATGACGGATTATGTGCATCGTGCGAACGGTTCCAACATTTTGCATGGTATGAATGCGTTGATTGCGATTTCTGATGTCGGTGAGTCTCTGGATTGTGCGGCTATGGCAATCGGTCAGAGTCGCCATTTGGGTGGAGGTTTCCTTGTGCCGGCGGATTTTGCCGTAAGCGTGTGTCAATCGGATGATGATTTCGAAAAGGGGATTCCAACATGGCTGAAATGAGTCTGGAGCAGCGGCAATACCTGACTGCTAAGTTCAAAGAATTCATCGCTGCGGTTCATTCAAGTCATGAATCGAATTTGCCTGTTCGTACACCTTATCAATGGCAGATTAGATTGATGCTGTATGTTGCAGAGCATGGGTATTGGCCTCGAAGTATTGGCGCTCCAACCGCTTCTGGGAAAACCAGTGTGATAGATATCCATGTGTTCCTTAATGCTATGGCAGGCCTTTCTCTCGTGGAAGGAAACGGTCTCTTCGATTTACCATTGCGAAACATTCCTCGTCGTTTGGCGCTTACGGTAAATCGTCGTTCATTGGTTGATGATCAATTTGATGAAGCTTGTGCGTTACAGGACAAAATGCAGATTGAGCATGTCGCCAATGACGGGCTTGACGTATATCGAGACGGTTTAAAACTTCGTGCAGCTATTAATGATGGAACTAAAAGCGATTCTGCGATTCCGCGGATGATTGCTGTTGAATTGCGAGGCAGTATCAGTCCGGACCGAGAGTGGCGCTATTATCCGCAGACCTGTGCTGTGATTTGTGCTACTCCTGACATGTTCGGAAGCCGCTTGCTGTTTCGTGGCTACGGCACTAGTCGTACCATGCGTTCTATGGAAGCTGGATTGCTTGCATACGACACAGTGTTGATTGTTGATGAAGCTCATCTGAGCCAGCAATTATTAAAAACCGCACAGCAAGTGGCACGTATCGAAAACATGGCTGATGCTCCGATTGCTCGACAAGTATCTCCTTTACAAGTTGTAGAAACGACTGCAACCCCAGTTTCTGAAGATACTGATAATGCGATTTCTGTCCTTGAATCTGATTTCACAACTGACGTTATGCTCGAAAAGCGTCTTAACCAGTCAAAACCAGTTGTTGTAACTTGTGATTTTGAGAAGTCGAAAGATGAGATAGATGCAATTGTTGAGCAGTGCCTTTCTCTGATTCACTCCAATATCGAGGCTGATGAATACAGCGATTCAGGTCCCCATGTTCTTGGATGCATTCTCAACACAGTTAAAAAAGCCAACCTCGTTGCTGACAAACTCGAAAAACTATGCAAAAAGAATGGCATCAAAAAGCCTATTGACGTTTATATCGGTCCAATGCGTGCATACGACAAAAGAAAAGTGGCCGATAAGCTGCATTCTCTTTCTGAGCTAAAACCAGATGAGGCTCCTTGCTGCATTATCGGCACACAGACTTTGGAAGTCGGCGTTGATATCGATTTTGCAAATATGGTGACTGAGATTGCTCCTGGATCTGCGTTGGTTCAACGTGCCGGCCGTGTGAATCGTCGTGGCTTGAGATCTGAAGGCCTTATCTACATATTTGGCGTTGATTTGCAGAAGCTTTCTGAAAAGAAGCAATCTGACGAGACTGTTCCTTACAAGCCTGAAGATATTATAAAGGCGCAGACTTGGCTAAATTCCTTGGAAGATGCAGAAACTGGAAAGCCGAGCATCAGCGCATGGTCCGTAGGAAAAACCATGGTACCTCGGGAAGATCCCGACAGACTTTTAATCCAGCGTTTGGAACTATGGGATGTTGAGAATCTATCTGTCACAGATGAGAATTTATGTGCCAACCTGTGTGGGGTTGATCTTCAACAGGGACGTGCGGACCTCAATCTATGGTTACGGGATGATCTTAATTCCAGTGGTCCTGACATTAATATCGTGGTGAGAAATTTGCCATGGAATGACATGTCGGCTATTCGAATTCTGGAAATGGCGCAGCCTGAGAATGACGAGTTATTCCCCGTTAGAAAATGGCGTGGACTTCAAGAGTTCTTTAAATGTTTGGAGAAGGAAGACAATAAGTCGCGAAGGAGAGGTGCTCGGGTCGAGGCTGACAATGAGCATGGTGGAAAAGATAAAATCGATTTTCCACATAGAGTATTCAGATATCGCGCCTCGGAACCTGAAGGTCATCGTGTGATATGCATGCATGTGCAAGATGCCGAGCATGCTGTGATCAAATCTGGCGACATACTTATCCTTGATGATTTTGAAAGAGTTTTCTCTACATTCACTGAGAATGTTGCGATTTTTGATCCAGAAGGTTCTTCTACGGTAGAGGATGTTTTTAACAAATGCGGCTCCTCTATCATGGTCATCAATGACATTTCGCTTAAGCCGAAAGAGATTGAAGCATTTCAGCATATTCAAAATATTGAAGAAATCTCTGGCGAGCACAATGCTGAAGTCCTTTCTGACAAAGTGCAAAACGACATGCAAGAGTCGTTAAGACTGATTCGTGCAGCTGCGGCAGCGGAGTCGACAAGTTCGGTGGAGTGCTCCTTGCTTTGTTTTGAACGAGAACATTCTTGTTTTGATGTTGATGGCAATGAGATTATCCGTGAAGTCAGATGGACCGTAAGCAGTGCTTCTGAAAATGCGCCAGATTCTGAATCTGATCAGGAAATCATAGTCTCTAGGAAAAAGACTCTTTTTCTAGGAGGAATATCGAATGATTCCAATCTTCGCAGGAAAGAAGGCCATCAAGATCATGTAGCTTGGCGTGCACAAGCGCTTGGTAAAGCTGTCGGGCTTGATGATACTTTGACCAATGATTTGCGTATTGCCGGTGAATATCATGATGAGGGCAAGAAAGACAGGCGTTTCCAGAGACTGCTTCGTAATGATCGCGAGGTGCAGGAAACGGAACTTTGGGCAAAGAGCCGGTACTTTATTTCGCATGCCAAAGAGCGGGGACTTCGTAACGAATATCGACTGCATGGTTGGCGTCATGAGCAACGTTCCGTTGCGGAATTCCTTCAAGCCAGCAAAACGAATGAACGGTTGCGAGATATGGAAGAAACCGACAAGCAGCTTGTCGCACGACTCATAGGCACATCACATGGCCACGGACGTGCATCTTTCCAGTATGGGACTGAATATCTGCTTCCTGTGGAGGGTGGTTCTTCCCGCGAAATGAATCCGGAATTGAATGTGCTTTCCGACCGATTGTTCGAAACCGGTGAGTGGGAGACCCTCATCGACCATACCAATCAAAGGTATGGTTTCTGGGGAGTTTCTTACCTTGAAGCTTTGCTTCGCGCTGCGGATATTACATGTTCGAAGGAGGGGCTGTGATGAGTGTTGTCATTTCTGCGGATGCGACCGACGCATTCTCGCATTTGCTTATGGTCGGTCTTGCATCCATTCTTGAAGATGCTAATCCTGATCGTGTTTGCCTATTTCGATGGCTGGATGATTTGCAGGCTTTTGAGATAAAGACGAATGATGATTTGGATATCGATCAAATATCGAAGGTTGTGAGTGAACATGCTAAGCGGTGGTCTCAATCTTTGCCGTTGACTTCTCAAGACGACTATACGGTTTCAAATGAATCCGACAAGCCAAGTGGGGCGTTCCATGCCACAATGTCACCGAGGCTAAGCAATTTGGGTGTTCCTTATGGCTGGGAAAAACTTCAAAGAAATCGAGAAGCTGCGGTTGACGCCATGGAAACATTCGGCGATTACCGTTACTTCGGCGCACTGGGGCAGCCTTCATACTGGTCAGGTGAGCAAACTAATCATAGTTTACGTTCTGATTTCGGGGCTTCTCGTTGGGAAATGGTGACGCGAAACAAAGGGCAAGAATTCATCGGAGGTCGTTTGTTTCCTTTGGCCCAAAAGGTTGCAGCACGACCCATCGAAAAAGTTCGGGATGGATTGCTTGGTACGACAATTGAGGATGAGGTTGGTGGCAATAAAGCATTTAGCCGTGCTGCCACGGGCCTTCACGCTCCATCGAAAACCGACAATGCGCGTGCATGGTGCGCATTGATTGGCGTTTCCGCCTTTCCGACGCGTGTTACGACTATTGGAAGCGAAATGTCTCGTGACAGTAGCGCGGCAATGTTCCAGATTAAAGGCCCAATTCGTTTCGCGATTCTTCCGTTGTTCGATCAATACTGGACAACTGCGAAATACCGTTCCGTTATACGTAGCGAAGCGCTTGCGCAATTCGGTATTCAGCAGGCTCGTTTCAGGGGAGACCAAGTAATGAGTGCGGCATCTGACTGGCTTGAAGAAAAAGGTGTTCCTGCCTGTTGCCTTTTCAATCAGTTCATGTCTGATAACAAAAGTGCTCCGGAACGATGGCTGGAGCCTGGTGAAATCATCCCAGTAAAACAAATGGAATAACAAGGAGAAAGCTATGGATGACGACCCTATTCCGATTAGCTTGGTTGCCAATTACATGTTCTGCCCGCGCAGAGCGTGGTTGGAAGCGGTAGGAGAAAAAGTCGATTCGGATCAAATCATGCGAGGAACATATGATCATCGCAAGGTTGACCGTACTGATGGCGCTCCTGATGCGGATTCGTATCAAGCCGTGAATATCAGGCATGAGGAATGGGGCGTCAGCGGCAAGCTGGATGCTGCAAAAATGACGGATAGCGGAATCGTTATTCGTGAATATAAAGCGACGCCTGTGAAGCGGGCGATGATAGTTACGCCCGCAATGCGTACACAGCTTGCTTTACAGGCTGCATGTCTTGAAAATATGGGTTTTCATGTAGCTGGTACTGAAATATTTTTCACCACGCACCATCGGCGGGTTGAAGTTGACCTTGACGAAGAAGATTATGAAAACGCGCATAAAGCGGTGGAAGAAACTCGAACGTTAATTAATTCGGAACAAGCTCCTGAGCCATTAGAGGACAGCGCTCGTTGTATGCGATGCTCACATGTAGGGATTTGTCTGCCGGAAGAACGCAAGTTATGTGCTGTCGCGCATCGAGTGATGGTTTCGTCTCCAGATAATCAAGTAACGCATCTTGCTACTCCTGGAGCAAAAGCCTTTACAAGATCCGGAAGAATGATTGTTCAGAAAAATGGCGAAGAACTTGCTTCTATTCCAATTGATACCATGCAAGGTTTGCAGATTTACGGCAATACCGATTTGTCAAGTGGGCTAATCCGTGAGTTGATGTGGCGTGATATTCCCATAGTTTGGTGCAGTGGAACAGGACGAATGTACGGATGGTCCATTCCCTCTTATGGACCAAACGGGGAGCAACGTGTTGACCAGCACGTAGCTTCCCATGAAGGACGGCTTGGTCTTGCACGTGAATTTATCGTCGCAAAAATACACAATCAATCTGTTTTGCTGCGACGGTCAGAATCGGACAATCCAGTATTGCCGCAACTGCGACATATTGAGAAACAGGTTGGAAATGCGAACCGTTGGCAGGACATACTTGGTCTCGAAGGAGAGTCTGCAGCGTTGTATTTCTCTCAATTCGAGCATCTTATTAAAACTGATCGTCAAGCTGAGTGGCCTTGGATTGCCCGTATGCGTAGACCCGCTCCAGACGCGTTGAATGCACTGCTTGATTTTACATACACATTATTGTTGTCGGATTGTGTGCGAGCTTTGATTTCCTGCGGTCTTGATCCGCATGCTGGTTTCTTGCATAGCAGCAAACGGAATAAACCGGCATTGGCTCTGGATTTGATGGAGGAATTCAGGGCTCCGATTGCAGATTCGGTAGTGCAAACAGTGATTAATAACGGTGAAATCAATGCATCTGGATTCTCGGATGCGCTTGGCTCCGTGCGCATGACAGATGAGACTCGGAAAACGGTGATCAAAGCATACGAACGAAGAATGGCTACGGAAATCATCCATCCGGTATTCAAATACAAAGCTTCTTGGCGAAGGACTATCGAAATTCAGGCCAGAATGATTTTGGGATATCTTGATGGGACGCAAACTGAATATCGCGGAATCAGAATTCGTTAAGGAGTGGGGCATGACGAATCAGAAACGTGGCTATCTGGTGGCATATGATATCAGCGATGATTGCTGCCGCTCACATGTTGCGAAAATTCTTCAACACTATGGAGAGCGATTGCAATATAGCGTCTTCTTACTGCGGGTACGTCCTTCGATGATGTTGGATGTCCGTATGCAGATAGAGAGGGAAATAGATGACTCAATCGATTCTGTTGTGTTCTGTTCTCTTGGAACCATTTCTCAAACGGAAGAGGGCTTGGATTTCTTGGGGCGCCGTGGATACGTCGATTTAGAGATACCGACAGTGATTTGAAGTTTTAGCCTAATGGTGATGTTGTTTGATAAGTAAAGAGTGTTTTGCTGTTTTTCAAGTGCGAGAGATGCATCATTGCTGCGACACACGGTGAGCGCTCGCACTTGAAAAATAGTTGTTTTGGAGCCAGTGAACTTATATTGCTTCTGTATTGCGATAGAAATGAAAGAGTCGCTCGCAAAAGCCTTTAGAATATGTGTCATTGCAAGGTCTTAGACTATGACTATTCCTGAGCATTCAAGCTCAGGACTTCATTGAGGACCAACTAAAAAAGAATCAGCCCGGCATTAGTCATCATTCCTGAGCATTCAAGCTCAGGACTTCATTGAGGAAGCCTCGATGAGATCGCGCCACTGATGCCACAAGTCATTCCTGAGCATTCAAGCTCAGGACTTCATTGAGGAGACAACAGCTTCTACACGGACGGGCGCCTGCACGATTCCTGAGCATTCAAGCTCAGGACTTCATTGAGGACAATCCACGCGTCAACCATGTTGCGGGAGTCTGACGCGTATTCCTGAGCATTCAAGCTCAGGACTTCATTGAGGAGCGATCGCCGCACTGCTCGCACCGCCAAGACCGGAGACATTCCTGAGCATTCAAGCTCAGGACTTCATTGAGGATCTGCAAATCGCATGCGAACGCATTATTAGCACGTATTCCTGAGCATTCAAGCTCAGGACTTCATTGAGGAGTTCCGTCGCCTGCGGGGAATCGAGCCAACTGATGAATTCCTGAGCATTCAAGCTCAGGACTTCATTGAGGACTCAGGAAACCCTTCTCGCGCAGGGACCGGAGCTTGATTCCTGAGCATTCAAGCTCAGGACTTCATTGAGGATGGTGAGATGGGCACCATGACCGACAAAACCAAGGAATTCCTGAGCATTCAAGCTCAGGACTTCATTGAGGAGAGCGCTAAAACCGCTAGTGTTGTCGTGGATAACGTATTCCTGAGCATTCAAGCTCAGGACTTCATTGAGGACAAGGCTGTTGGGACGGCGCCACGGCCAAGGCCGCCGGCATTCCTGAGCATTCAAGCTCAGGACTTCATTGAGGAAGAAATCGACTTTGGAATATGATTTTTTAGGCTCCCATTCCTGAGCATTCAAGCTCAGGACTTCATTGAGGAATGTGGAAGAGGACGGCCTGACGCGAAAAAGGGAACATTCCTGAGCATTCAAGCTCAGGACTTCATTGAGGAAAGCGCGAGGAATACCCGGACGCATTCGAACAACTGATTCCTGAGCATTCAAGCTCAGGACTTCATTGAGGACATCCACCCACACCCCCGCATCAGTCAAGGCGTCCAATTCCTGAGCATTCAAGCTCAGGACTTCATTGAGGAAGGACGCCGAACGCCCTGGCCGTCTTCCCGCATTTATTCCTGAGCATTCAAGCTCAGGACTTCATTGAGGAGATGCGACCATTCCCGCAAACACATGGCATGCCGGATTCCTGAGCATTCAAGCTCAGGACTTCATTGAGGAGGCATCAAGAGCCGCAAGACCACCGAGGGCGATGCGGAATTCCTGAGCATTCAAGCTCAGGACTTCATTGAGGAGTATTCCTGTCCTTGGAAGCGTACCGTCTCGGATTCCTGAGCATTCAAGCTCAGGACTTCATTGAGGAGACCCCATCGGTGATTTCAAGGAGACAGCCGGTGACATTCCTGAGCATTCAAGCTCAGGACTTCATTGAGGAGATGAAGCGCATGGCTCCCGTTTGTCCGGCTTGCAGATTCCTGAGCATTCAAGCTCAGGACTTCATTGAGGAACGCCAATGCTCTTACCACTGGCCGACGCGCGCCCATTCCTGAGCATTCAAGCTCAGGACTTCATTGAGGACGTAGCCAGACCCTGCACATCAAGCGCCGACTTGAATTCCTGAGCATTCAAGCTCAGGACTTCATTGAGGAGTGCCCTTATTCGCAGACCCCGCAGAATGGGACAAAATTCCTGAGCATTCAAGCTCAGGACTTCATTGAGGATCTGAAAATCAGTTGCGATGATGTGAGCGACGCGGAATTCCTGAGCATTCAAGCTCAGGACTTCATTGAGGATGTCCGTCACGTTGGAATTGCGTACGATTGTCGCATATTCCTGAGCATTCAAGCTCAGGACTTCATTGAGGACAGGAAACGCCGTGGTTATATGGGGCGTATGGTGATTCCTGAGCATTCCAGCTCAGGACTTCATTGAGGAGGACTGAACCGTCTTACCTCGACACGTGGTTACATATTCCTGAGCATTCAAGCTCAGGACTTCATTGAGGACGGTAGCCCTAAGTCGATATGCATGTTAATCATGTCATTCCTGAGCATTCAAGCTCAGGACTTCATTGAGGAGACCGGTTTGGCCGTGACAAGGGCGATTACGCGATCATTCCTGAGCATTCAAGCTCAGGACTTCATTGAGGATAGTTGTCGGATAGATGAATGGGGCATCCTTTCCGATTCCTGAGCATTCAAGCTCAGGACTTCATTGAGGAGAACGCAACTACTACCTGCTTCATCCTGAGAAGAGAATTCCTGAGCATTCAAGCTCAGGACTTCATTGAGGAATCGGCAGCGATGGTTTCGCGCATGGTCTGGCCAATTCCTGAGCATTCAAGCTCAGGACTTCATTGAGGAAAACGTTTCCTGGGCTGGA
>OATH01001037.1_pt1 | contig 13010 bp, 8 predicted proteins | sample 1494971 | NCBI WGS metagenome assembly OATH01 (sample SAMEA2579949, study PRJEB22360) | human gut metagenome
AGCCCGGGGTGGCCCCCCACCCGCAGGAGGAGGCCCCCCTTCCGTACCGGCTGGCAGCCTGACTACCCGTCCGCCGAGAACTACCTGTGGCAGCTGTACTCCACCGCTGCTGCTGATGGCAACGGCTCCAACGATGGTGACTACAAGAGCCCGGCCTTCGATGACCTGTGCAAGCAGGCTGCTGCCGCTTCCAGCACTGATGACGCCAACAAGCTGTACCAGCAGGCTGAGGAAATCCTCCTCAACGACCTTCCGGCCATCCCGCTGTACTACTCCAACGCCTCCGGTGTGGCTTCCCTCAACGTGAAGTCCGGCTACGCCTTCGATTGGCAGAACCTCCCGACCTACACCGAGATGTCCAAGAAGTGAGTCTGACTCACTGAACGGATACCGCTAGGTAGTTCGGAAATAAAGGGCGAGGATCGCAAGATCCCCGCCCTTTTTGTTGTGTGCGGGGTGCTTGCTCACGCCATCGGGAACCAAGTTAAAGTATCCACTATCCGACCGCAACCATGGACATATCCACCAGCATTGCCCAATCTCAAACCTTGCGTTAACGCAAATTTACATATCACAGTCCGGGCATGCGGTAAACTGTCGGAGTATTTATCGACCGGCGGGGGCGTACTATACCCTTTCTGGCCGGTCTAGGAAATAAGGAGCAACCGTATGGGTAAGTATCTTCTGCGACGCATTCTGCAGATGATTCCCGTGGTTCTCGGTACGACTCTTCTGGTATATGCCCTTGTATTCGCCCTGCCGGGCGACCCCGTCAAGGCCATGTTCGGAGACAAGCCTGTCAATGAGGCCGTCGCAGCCCAGATCCGCGCAGAATACCATCTCGACCAGCCGTTCATCGTTCAGTACTTCATCTACCTGAAGAATGCACTGACCCTGAACTTCGGCGATACCTTCGCCGGCCAGCCCGTTCTCGACGAAATCACCCGCGCCTTCCCGGTCACCATCAGGCTCGGCTTGATGGCGTTCGTGTTCGAGGCGATTTTCGGTGTGGTCTTCGGCATTATCTCGGGCCTCAAGAAGGGCAAGTGGTACGACACCGTTATCCTGATCGTCTCTCTGCTGCTTATTTCCGTGCCGACCTTCGTCACCGGCTTCGTCATGCAATATGTCTTTGGTATTCAGTGGGCGATATTGCCGGTGACGGCAGGCGCCGACCCCGGCTTCCTTGATCTGCTCATGCCGGCCATGGTGCTCGGTTCGGTGTCGATGGCCTATATCATCCGACTGACCCGCTCCGAAATCTCCTCCAACATCGCCGAGGATTACGTGCGCACCGCACGCGCCAAGGGCATGTCGAACGGTCAGGTCATGCTGCGCCACGTGCTGCGTAACTCCCTGATTCCAGTCGTCACCTACCTCGGCCAGGACATCGGTGCCCTGATGGGTGGTGCCATGATCACCGAGCAGATCTTCAACATCCACGGCATCGGCTTCCTCACCTACCAGTCCATTCTGAAGGGCGAGGCAAACCTGGTGGTGTCCATCGTCACGTTGCTCATGCTGATTTTCGTAGTGTGCAACCTCGTTGTCGACATGCTGTACGCGGCCCTCGATCCGCGTATCCGTTACGCGTGATAGGGAGGAGTGAGTCACATGGCAAACGAAACCACTGAAAACGAGCTCAACCAGACCGGCGAGCCAGGAACCGAATACTTCATGGAAACCCTGCCCGGTCAGGACCGTTACGTAGCTCCTCTCGACGAGACCCCGTTGCAGGACGTCGATTCCGTCGACGAATCCGCACCGGCCACCAGCATGTGGGCCGACGCATGGCGAACCCTGCGCCGCAACCCGTTGTTCATCATCTCCGGCTTGCTGATCCTGTTCATCATCGTGGTGGCCATCGCCCCCGGTCTGTTCACCAAGCAGGATCCGAACGCCTGCGATCTGGGCAACTCCTTGAGCCCCGCCTCCGCCGGACACCCCTTCGGCTACGACCTGCAGGGCTGCGACGTGTACACCCGCGTGGTCTACGGCACCCGTACCTCACTGTCCGTCGGCGTGCTCTCCACGCTGCTGGTCGTGATTGTCGGTACCCTGATCGGTGCCGTCGCCGGCTTCTTCGGCGGTTGGGTCGACGCGGTGCTGAGCCGTATCACCGACATCTTCTTCGCGCTGCCTATGCTGCTTGGCGCCATCGTGGTGCTTCAGATGTTCAAGACCTCCAAGTCCATCTGGAAGATCGTGCTGGTGCTGACGCTCTTCGGCTGGGTCGGCGTATGCCGTATCGCCCGAAGCGCCGTGCTGGAATCGAAGAACCTCGAATTCAACACCGCTTCCACGGCCCTCGGCTCCACGCCTGCCAGGAATCTGTTCCGCCATATCCTGCCGAACTCCTTGGCCCCGATCATCGTCATCGCCACCACTTCGCTGGCCTCCTACATCGTGGCCGAAGCAACCCTAAGCTTCCTTGGCGTCGGTCTGCCGACCACCACGGTGAGCTGGGGTGGCGATATCTCCAGCGCACAGACCAACCTGCAGACCGATCCGATGGTGCTGTTCTACCCGTCCGCCGCACTGGCCATCACCGTGCTTGCGTTCATCATGATGGGCGACGCCGTCAAGGACGCCCTCGACCCGAAGAGCCGTACGGCCTGAGTGAGGGGAGTGGAGAATCATTATGACTGACAACACCAACGCCAAGATGCTGGCTATGCAGAAAGAGCATGGTCCGCTGCTCGAGGTCAAGGATCTGGCCATCGACTTCACCACTGACACCGGCAAGCCGGTGCATGCGGTGCGCGACGCCAACTTCACCGTCTACCCCGGCCAGTGGGTGGCCATCGTGGGCGAATCCGGCTCCGGCAAATCCACCTCCGCCATGGCTGTGCTGGGCCTGCTGCCCGGCACCGGTCACGTGGTCAACGGCTCCATCAAGCTTGACGGCGAGGAAATCGCCGGCGCCAAGCAGAGCGAGTTCGACAAGCTGCGCGGCACCAGGATGGGCCTCGTGCCGCAGGACCCGATGAGCAACCTCAACCCGGTGTGGCGCATCGGCACCCAGGTCAAGGAAGCACTGAAGGCCAACAACATGGACGTGGACCATGAGAAGCGCTCCGCCCTCGCCAAGGCCCTGGCCGGCGACGAGGTCGAAGTCAAGGGCAACGACGACGAGACCTTCCTCGGTGCCAAGGAACTGCCCGAGCTCATGACCGAGGCCAAGAAGGCTTTGACCGAAGCCGGCGTGTCCGGCGAGGCCTTCGACAAGGCCGTCGCCCGCTTCACCAACGAATGGGTTCCGGGCTCCGAAACCCGTTGGCGCGTGGCCGACGACCTCATCAAGGCCGGCGTGGCCGACGATCAGGCCTGGTACCTCGCCAAGAAGTACGTCATCGGCTCCACAATGGATGACCGTATCGCGGGTCTGCTGTCCGAGGCCGGTCTGCCCGACGCCGCTACCCGTGCCCGTCAGTTCCCGCACGAGTTCTCCGGTGGTATGCGCCAGCGTGCGCTCATCGCCATCGGTCTGGCCTGCCGCCCTGACCTGCTGATCGCCGACGAGCCGACCTCCGCCCTCGACGTGACCGTGCAGAAGCGCATCCTCGACCACCTGCACATGCTCACCGACTCGTTGGGCACCGCCGTGCTGTTCATCACCCACGATCTGGGCCTTGCTGCCGAGCGCGCCCAGCACATTGTCGTGATGTACAAGGGTCAGGTCGTCGAATCCGGACCGTCCCTGGAAGTGCTCCAGCACCCGCAGCACCCGTACACCAAGCGACTCGTGGCCGCCGCCCCGTCGCTGGCCTCCCAGCGCATCATCTCCGCCAAGGAGCGCGGTGAGAACGCGGACGCCCTGCTCGATCACCACATCGCCGGCGAAAGCACGCTTGAGAAGAGCGAGCACATCATCACCGTCGACCACTTGACCAAGGAATTCAAGCTGCCGCGCAAGAAGGAGATGTTCAAGGCCGTCGACGACGTGTCCTTCTCCGTCAAGCGCGGCACCACCCTGGCCATCGTGGGCGAATCCGGTTCCGGCAAGTCCACCGTGGCGAACATGGTTCTTCACCTCCTGAAGCCCACTTCCGGCAAGGTGTTCTACGAAGGCCGCGACACCTCCACGTTCAAGGCCAAGGATCTGCTCGGTTTCCGCCGCCACGTTCAGCCGGTGTTCCAGAACCCCTACGGTTCGCTCGACCCGATGTACTCCATCTTCCGTTCCATCGAGGAGCCGCTGCGCATCCACAAGATCGGCGATTCCAAGTGGCGAGCCAACCGTGTCAAGGAACTGCTGGACATGGTCGAGATGCCGGCTTCCGTGATGGGCCGTTACCCGAACGAGCTTTCCGGCGGCCAGCGTCAGCGTATCGCCATCGCACGAGCCATGGCTCTGGATCCGGACGTCATCGTGTGCGATGAGGCCGTGTCCGCCCTCGATGTGCTGGTGCAGGATCAGGTGCTGCGCCTGCTCAACGACCTGCAGGCCGAAAAGGGCCTGAGCTACCTGTTCATCACCCACGATCTGGCCGTAGTCCGCCAGATCGCCGACGAGGTTGTGGTGATGCAGCACGGCAAGCTCGTGGAGCACGCCACCACCGACGAGGTCTTCGACCACCCGCAGAAGCAGTACACCCGAGACCTGCTCGACGCCATCCCCGGCGGCAAGCTCCAACTCGGCCTGGACTGATAATCTGCGTTTGAGCGCATTGTATTGGGTTCTTTCCATCCGTGGAAAGAACCCAATATTCGTATACGCAGGTTTGCATGATGGTTCGCGTGGGACGAAAGGCAAAAATTGGTGTTTTCCCGATGTTGTCCCACAAATTGTGGGACAACATCAACATCAATCGATGGACATGAATGTTGTCCCACAGCAGATTTCTCACGAAGTCCGGAATTACGCCATTCTTAGTGTGGTCGATAATTACTCATGCTGTGGGGTGTGGGACGGCCCGCGAAAATCGTCGATTTTCGGATGTTGTCCCACGGAATACGTCATACCTCGTATGTGATCGTGAGTGGGGCGTGATCGGACCAGCGTTTGTCATACGTGGGAGCCTTGTCGATGACGAATCCGCGTGCGGTCTCCGCCAACTCGGGCGTGGCGAACTGGTAGTCGATTCTCCAGCCGACATTGTTGTCGAAAGCGCGCCCTCGCTGGCTCCACCAGGTGTATGGCCCCTGAATGTCGCCGGCCAACGAACGCATCACATCCACGAACTCGTATTCGTCCAGCCATTTGTCCACGTAGGCACGTTCTTCGGGCAGAAATCCGGCGTGCTTCTCATTGGCCTTGGCGTTCTTGATATCAAGCGGCGTGTGCGCGATGTTGAAATCGCCGCAGAGCACGGCCTGTTTGCCGCCATGCGCAGCCTCGTCCCGCAACGCTCCCATGCGCTTCAGCATCGTGTCCAGAAAACGATACTTCTGTTCCATTTTGGTCGGATCGTCAGTGTTGCCGGCATGCACATATACGGATGCCACGGTGATCGCGTAACCCTCAGGCGTTTTGACATCGGTTTCGATCCAGCGCCCTGAATCCACATCCTCGCTCAGACCTGGCAGACCATATCGCTTGGCAAGCACTTCCAAGTCGGTGAGCAGTCCGACTCCCGCGCGGCCTTTCACCCGGCAGACCTCGTTCATGGCATGGAGGTTGGCCGGTGCCTCGATTTTGCCGGCGGTGGCGTATTCGAAACCAAATTCATCGAAAATAGAATCGACATCGTCTTGAGGCGCGCGAACCTCCTGTATGCACCAGACATCCGGCGCATGCTTGCCGGCCCAATCCTCGATGCCCTTGCGTTTGGCCGCACGAATGCCGTTGACGTTAGACGTGGTAATGGTGATGGTCATGCGGCCATACTATTTTGGCCTCCCTACGAATCGAACCGGACACCGGCGGCCGCGATGCTCAGCTTTCTCTAAGCCTGAGTGCTAGTGTTAACAAGGTTGCAACCGTTATACGAAACGAGGAATCATGGGACTGTTCGGATTCGGCAAGAAGAAGAGCAAGAAGGAAGCCGAGCCGGCCGTTGAGCCTGTCGATGAAGACAAGGTGGCCGCCGAAGCCGCAAACGCCGCAGCAAAGGCGGAAAGCGCTGAAACCGTATTGGCGGAGCCATCCAGCGAATACCAGGGCCGCGGAGAAGAGCGAGGCCCGTGGGACGTCAACGATGAGGACGTGCCCGATTATGACGATTATCTGGATCTCGGTGCCTACTACCTGCCCTTCCTCCAGGGCATCCAGCTGCGTATCAAGGCCAACCGCGCCACCCAGCAAGTGCTTGGCTCCACCATCACCTTCGGCTCCTCCAGCCTGGAGATCGAAGCCTTTGCCGCACCCAAGACCCTGGGACTGTGGGACGACGTTCGCGGTGACCTGCTTGAAGCCAACAAGGCCGCTTCTGAAGTGGACGGTGTGTTCGGCACCGAACTGAAGCTGCCGGTCAATGTCAAGGGCGGCAAGACCGTGAACACGCGCATCGTTGGTGTGGACGGCCCGCGCTGGATGCTGCGTGGCATCTTCTCCGGCAAGGCTGCTATCGATCCGGACAGCCCGGAGACCGAGGCGCTGAACAAGTTCTTCGCCGGCATCGTCGTCGAGCGTGGCGAGGAGCCTTTGGCGCCGCGCGATCTGATCCCGATGCATCCGCCGGTCGCCCCCGCTGAGCGTAAGGCCGCCAAGGCCGCGGCCGAAGCCGGCGAGCAGAACGGCAAGGAACACTTCAAGGACATTCCGGACAACAAGCCGAAGGGCCCGTTGAGCCAGGACCAGCAGACCGAAGTGAAGACCACGCTGTCTCGCGGCCCGATGTTCTCCGAAGTTCGCTGATTTATAGGAAGAGACTTGGCAGACAACAAACGCACCGGCCTGTCCGCTCTAGCCGACGCCGGCAATGAAGGCGAGGATTTCTCCGTCATCGACGCCATCGGTGGCCCGCGTGGCGTCATCGAATCCATGCTGCCTGGCGTGGTGTTCGTCGTACTGTTCGTGGCCACGAGCAATCTGAATCTCACCATTGCGGTTTCGGCCGTGTTGGCGGTATTGCAGGTTATTGTGCGACTGATTCAGCGCCAGTCGGTAATGGGCGCGGTCTCTGGTCTGGTGGCGGTAGGCATCTGCCTGATTTGGGCATGGCAGACTCATGAGGCCCGCAATTACTACATCTTCGGATTCATTACCAATGCCGGCTATGCCGCGTTGCTTGCCGTGTCGCTGATTGCGCGCGTGCCCGGACTGGGTTTGGTCGTCGAATTCATCCGTAGCCTGCCCACCGAGCATTTCAAGGCATGGTTCCATGACTGGATGGACGACAAGGCCCTGAAACGCGCCTATATGATTGTCACCGGCCTGTGGGTCGGTCTGTTCCTGCTGCGGCTGGTGGTGCAGGTGCCGCTGTATCTGACCAACCATGTAGCTGCACTCGGCGTGACCCGCCTGCTCATGGGCATTCCGTTCTGGGCATTGGCGATTTGGGTGAGTTACCTCATTATTGCCACGCCGATGCACCGGCATAAGGTCGCGGCTAAGAAGATACAGACTGAAGTCGCTGTTGATGCCGAACTCGAACCGAGCGCAACCGGAAAGGACGATGATGCAAGCTGAAGTTCGTATCGAACGATACGCCGACCAAGGCCGCTGCGTGGCCCATATCGACGGTCGTGTGGTGTTCGTCCGCTTCGCCTTGCCCGACGAACTCGTGCGAGTCGAACTTGACGAGCCCCACGACCGGGACGACCGGTTCTGGACCGGCGAAGTCGTCGAGGTTCTCGAGCCGTCCGAAGACCGAATCACCCCGGCATGGCCACTTGCCGGTCCCTTGGCGATGGGCGGGGGAGTGGGCGGCGCGGATCTCGTGCACGTCTCTTTGCCCGGCCAGCTCAAGTGGAAGGCCATCACCGTCTCCGAACAGATGAGCCGACTCGGCCATATCGACGTGGCCGTTCCCATCGAGCGCATGCCCGGCGACAAGGCAGCCGGCGGCCTCAATTGGCGTACCCGCATCGAAATGATTGCCGACGACAACGGCATGCCATCCATGCGCCGGCGCGGCACACACAACCGCGTGGCCATCGACACCATGCCGCTTGCCACGCGCACGCTGCTGGACGTCGCCAAGCGCGAACACGTGTGGGAGGGCGGCTTTGAACCCGGCTCCCAGATTCGTCTTTCCGTGCCCGAACCGCGCGGCGAGATCGTCGATACCGCGGCAGCAGACGACAATTACGCCGTACTTGTGGACGGCGAACTGCGCGCCGGCTCCCAGCTGCTCACCGAACAGGTGACCATCAACGGCACGACCTTCGACTATCAGGTTGACGCCAACGGTTTCTGGCAAGTGCATCGCCAAGCGCCGATCGCCCTCGGTACGCACGTGATCAACCTGGTCAACGGGCAGCTGCAGTCAGCGGCGGACGCCGTAATCTGGGATTTGTATTCCGGTCCCGCCCTGTTCCCCCTGCCGCTGGCCACAATGACCGGTGAACGCACCCGCATGCTCAGCGTTGAAGGCGCGCGTGTGGCCGTCAAGAACGCCCAGCGCAATCTGCGCGCCATGAACCTGAACGACGTGGACGCCCGCGCGGGTGACGTCTCGCGCACGCTGGACCATGTGCCGGCGCATCTGGCCAAGCCGAATGTCGTAGTGCTTGATCCGCCGCGTGCCGGTGCTCGTGCCAAGGTCTGCCGCCAGATTGCTGCGGCCGGCGCATCCAGCGTGGTCTACATCGCCTGTGATCCCACCAGCCTCGCACGCGACACCGCGACACTCATCGGCGAAGGCTACGAGCTCAAAGACATCCGTGCCTTCGATATCTACCCGATGACCCACCATGTTGAGACGGTGGCCCTGTTTACCCGCTGACAGGTGAGCATATGACACGACGAATTCTCGGATTGCTGGCCTGCATGGCGGCTGTGTTGTCCCTGGCCGCCTGCACGCCGGCCGGTAGGGCGGTCGGCGATACCCAAGACAGCATGCCGGAAGTCGCCCACGATTCCACACATCCCACGGATGTCACAGTCGGCTTTGTGGGGTCGACTGACACCGCCGCAGACGAGTTCGTCATCAATGCGCTGTCTGATGACAAACTCAATGTCTACTATGCCTCGCTCGAAACATCCGCAAGCTCGGCAAACGCAACTGATGGTGTATCCGGTGAAACCGAATCTTCTGACGCCGGCACTACCAGCGAAAACGGTGCCGATAGTATGGATGCTCATACTGGCGTCGACAAGAATGCGGCCACCGCACAGCAGGGTGTTGCCGATTTCGTAGCTCGCGCGGTCAAAATCGTGGTTATCAGCGGCATCGACGTTACCGACGCCAACCGGGAGAGCTGGAACCAGACGTTGACCAATGCGCGTGAAGCCGGTATTCCAGTCGCTCTCATTGATCCAAAGCATGCGCCCGAAGATGAACTGCTGTACGCCGTCATCCTTCACCTCAACACCAACAGTGCCGATTCTGGCGACACTGCCGATACCAAGCCAATGACTATTACTGACGCCGTGCTCACCATCACGCGCGACGAACCCCACGAACGCGAGATCAAAGTCACCGTTTCCTGAGCCGAATCAGGCCCTTGAAGCTGAGAAAGCACCCTGAATCATCCCTGAGCCTTAGCGGATTGCGAAACAAGACGCGGTAGGCTGGGGAATATGAGTGCAACAACAGCCGTGGAAATGCCTGAGATCGGAGCGACCGGTCTTACCCCCAAAGAAGTGGTGCAGCGTATCGAAAGTGGCCAATCGAATGCGGTGAAAACATCCACCTCGCGTTCGGTTCAAGATATCGTGCGAGCCAACGTATTCACGCTGTTCAACGGCATCATCTTCGCCGCGATGGTACTGGTGCTGATCACCGGTTCCTGGAGGGACGCGGTGTTCGGTTTCGTCATCATCATCAACACGGGCATCGGCATCGTCACCGAACTCAGGGCCAAGCGCACGCTGGACAGGCTTTCCATCCTTGTGGCCTCCGAATTCCTCGTGCATCGTGACGGCAGGGACGTGGAGGTGCCCCACAACGAGATCGTGCTCGACGACCTGCTGTGGATCCGTGCCGGCGAACAGGTGCCGGCCGACGGGCAGATCATCCAGACCTGGGGACTGGAGCTTGACGAGTCCATGCTCACCGGCGAATCGCGTACCGTGCGCCACAAGGTGGGGGAGCAGGTGTATTCCGGCGCCACCGCGGTCTCCGGCATGGCATTGGTCAAGGTCAATGCGGTCGGCAGCCATTCCTACGCCGCCACGCTCACCGCGCAGGCCAAGGTATACAAGAAAACCGTGTCCGACCTGAACAAGGGCATCAACACGATTCTGAAATTCATGACCTTCCTCGTGGTACCGCTGTGCATTCTGCTGATTCTTTCGCAGATTCATACGGTCGGCGGTTGGGGCACGGCACTCTCCACCGGCGAATGGCGGCAAGCCGTGGTTTCCGCGGTCGCCGGCGTAGTAGGCATGATTCCCGAAGGCTTGGTGCTGCTGACTTCGCTGAACTTCGCGGTGGCCGCCATGCGTCTCGCCCGTCACAATACGCTGGTGCAGGAGCTCGAATCCGTGGAGACACTGGCTCGCGTGGACGCGCTGAACCTCGATAAAACCGGTACGATCACCGATGGCGGCATCGCCTTCAACCGGCTCGTGATGCTCGGCTCCGCCAATGCGGCTGCGGAACAGGCAGCCACGCAGTCTCTCTACGACTGCTGCAACGAAGAGCAGCCCAACGGCACCGGCCAAGCCGTACTCGCCGGGCTCAAGGCCCAAGGATATGGGGCAGGTGCGGTTGAGTCTCGTGTCCCGTTCTCTTCGGCGCGCAAATGGAGTGCGGTGCGTAAATCCGGCGAGACCTGGTACATGGGAGCGCCGGAGGTGATTATTTCTGCGCTTGAGGGTGACTATTCGTCGGTGTTGCAGCAGGTTAACGAGTATGCCAATGACGGCAACCGTGTGTTGCTGGTTGCGCGGTCTACAGCTCCCCTCTCCGAGGGGAGCTGTCGCCAGAAGCGACTGAGGGACGCAGTTGAGGGAGCCAATGTCTCGGACGGCCCGCAACTGGATGTGCAGGCTGAGCCGGTGGCGTTGGTGTTGTGCTCTGAGAAGATTCGCGAGGACGCCGAGCGGACGCTCGCTTGGTTCCGTGAGCAGGGTGTGCGCTGTCGTGTGATTTCCGGTGACAATCCAGTGACCGTGGGTGCCATCGCCCGCAGAGTGAAACTGACAGGCGACCATGAGCCGGTGGCGATGGACGCGCGCGAACTGCCCGAGGACGTGAACGAACTGGCCCGCGTGCTCGAAAACGTCGATGTGCTCGGCCGCGTGCTGCCCGACCAGAAGAAGGCCATAGTGCAAGCGCTGCACACGCAGAACCACGTGGTGGCCATGACCGGCGACAGAGAAAACGACCCGATCGCGGCTGGAATGGTGGCCATGACCGACGACGGCGTCAACGACGCGCTCGCCATCAAGGAGGCGGACCTTGGCATCGCCATGGGCAATGCGGCACCCGCCACCAAGGCCGTGGCCCAGGTGGTGCTGGTGGATTCGAAGTTCTCGCACCTGCCGGACGTCGTGGCGCGAGGCCGTCAGGTCATGGCCAATATGGAGCGCGTGGCCAGCCTGTTCCTCGTCAAAACCGTGTACTCCGCGCTGATCTCGCTCGGCGTAGTGCTGACGCAAATCCCATACCCATACCTGCCGCGCCATATCACGTATATCGGCGCTCTCACCATCGGCATGCCCGCGTTCATTCTGGCGCTCGCGCCGAACACGCGCCGCTATATTCCGGGATTCCTCAAGCGCGTGGTCACGTTCGCGCTGCCGGGCGGCATCGCCACCGCGCTGTCGGTGTTGCTGGCTTCATGGACCCTGCCGAACGTCATGGGCTGGGATGTGGTGAACAATGACGCCGATCTGTCGGCTTTGCGCGCCACCAGCGCCATTATTCTGTTTTTGATGGGCGTGTTTGTGCTGGCCCGTGTGGCGAGGCCGCTCAACAGCTGGCGAGGTGCGCTGGTCGCGGGGTTCGCGGCGGCCGGCATCATCGGCGCGTTCATCCCGTTCGTGGCGAACTTCTTCGCGCTGATTCTGCCTACCGGCACTGCGTTGGTGGCCACGCTGATTGCGTTGGGCGGCGCGGCCATGATTTTCGTGATCTGTCTATGGCTGGCTCCGCTGGTCGGCAGAATATTCGGCAATCTACTGCGCCAGCACGGTTTCAATATCTAATAGCGGCGAATTGTCTCACACTTCAAGCCGACACGCCAGAGCCAAAGTAACGTACCCGTACCATTTGTATCGGATAATCAACGGCATCATAAGCCGATTCATGATTTCGGAGGAAGCATGTCCTTACGCGACGACCAGCTGGCTACCCTCAAGGCAGCCGGCAAGGACTTCGATTACTACAACATCGCCAATCTTGACGGCATCGATCATCTGCCGTACTCGCTGAAGGTACTGGTCGAGAATCTGGTACGCAACATCGACGGTGCCAACATCACCGACGAACACGTCAAGACCCTGCTCGACTGGGATCCGAACGCCGAACCCAGCCACGAGATCCAGTTCACGCCGTCCCGCGTGATCATGCAGGACTTCACCGGCGTGCCCTGCATCGTGGACCTCGCCACCATGCGTGACGCGGTCAAGGACCTTGGCGGCGACCCGGAGGTCATCAACCCGCAGGTCCAGTCCGATATGGTCATCGACCATTCCGTGCAGATCGACAAGTACGGCATCGCCGACGCGGTCCAGCAAAACATGGACATCGAATACCAGCGCAACGGTGAACGCTACCAGTTCCTGCGCTGGGGTCAGCAGGCATTCAAGAACTTCCGCGTGGTGCCGCCGGGAACCGGCATTATCCACCAGGTCAACATCGAATACTTGGCCAAGGTGGTCATGAGCAAGGCCGAGGCCAACGGCAACGCGCTCGCCTACCTCGACTCCTGCGTGGGCACCGACTCGCACACCACCACCGAAAACGGTCTGGGCGTGCTCGGCTGGGGCGTCGGCGGCATTGAAGCCGAGGCCG
>OATH01001049.1_pt1 | contig 12776 bp, 5 predicted proteins | sample 1494971 | NCBI WGS metagenome assembly OATH01 (sample SAMEA2579949, study PRJEB22360) | human gut metagenome
TTATTGGATCCGACGGGGTGGGTCCCAGCGTCCGGCAGTTCGTCCGAAGGGGAGGCATCGCTTAACCCGAAGGCATCGTCCTGCGATGCTGAAGCGGGGCTCGAAGAGCTCCTCTCGGCCATCACGGCAAAGTCCGAAGAGGAATTTGATCCGACGGCGGCCGAGGAGAGCTATGCCCAAGCCTTCGCGCGAGACTGCGAACAGGCTTTTTTAGCGAATGCCGGCTCGAGGGACGGCGTCAGTTCGTCTTCTCAAATCCTTCGAGGGTATTTGTCCGCAGAAATCGAGACGGCTCAGCGTGCTTACGCCAGGGTTTGGCCCAAAACGTCAGATCTTGGATTTCAGTACGCCGAGGCGCTTCGCCGACGCGTGCCGGTGCCAATGAGCGGCGCAGCTTCGGGCTGGGACGCGGACGATGATCTCTTGGAGCGCGCTGTCTGCGGCGACGACCGAATCTTCCTGCGGGAAGGCCGGGCGCCAGCCTGCGACGCCGCCGTGCAAATCCTCATCGATCTTTCGGGATCCGTGGGGGTCGAGGGCGGCGCGATCGTGCGGACGGCGGCAGCCCGGCTCGAGGAAGCTTTAAAGCGAACGCCAGGCATTCACTGCCGAACGGCTGTCTTTCCGGACGCCGCCGGCCGAGGCCCGATGCTCGCTTCCGAGTGGGAGACGCCGCCCGGCGGATCGCGCGGGGTGCTCGCTTCGATCCCTTCCAGGGGACCGACGCCAATCACTCAAACGCTCCTCTGGTCGCTTTTTTCGCTAGGGAACCGTCCTGAGCCGACGAAACTCCTCATCCTCTTTACCGATGGGGTTTTTGCCGCGGACGACTGTCGGGCGGAGGAAGCAGCTTTAAAGCTCGCCGGCATTGAAACGGCGGCGGTGCTCTTAAATCTGCATCAGACCGCACCCGGCCGCCGGCTCTTCGAAAAGGAAACACGTGTAGTGAGAAACGCCGCGGAAATTCCGCTCGCGCTCCTAGACGTGCTTCGCGAATGGCGGCGCCGCCATCCTTAATGAGGACTGACGGCGTGTTCAGCCGATCCTCTCTGACATTGAGCTTCATCGCACCCCGCTCGGATGCCTCCCGTTTTCGGTCCTTTGGACCGATGACGAGGCATTCGGCGGGGCTTTTTTATGTAAGCCCAAAATTTCGGGCTTTTTCTCCTTTTTATCTCCAAATCACTCCCGTCACGATGCCCATTCCTATTCCGCATTTCAGCACGAAAAACACCTGCCTCGAGCCCGGCTTAATGCCGCAGCCATCAGCGGCCTATGGGTCAGCCGGAGATTGGCGGAGTGCCGGCGGACTTTTTGGTGAAACCGTACAGCGATGCCGTCCGGCCAATCCGCTCACCGCTTTGCGCCGTCATCCGGAAGCCTTGTCCCGCATTGAAGCGGCGCTCGGCCGAACGGACTTCAATGCCTGGGGCGCTTCGGCGCTCACGGCCTTTGCGGCCGACTGCGCGGTTTTGGCAAATGAAGCGTTCGGCCAAAGCCTCCTTGCCCGCGGATTGGCATTGACGGGAGACGCGGCAGCTGCCGCAGCTGCACTGCCGCAGCCGGCCGGACTCAATCCCGTCGAAATCGATCAGCTGCGTCAGGCCCGCCGTCGGACGGTCTTTTTGGGCGCGCTGGCTGCCGCTTGGGAACCAATAACTGAGATCACCGTAGAAGCCGGCGAGGGACGAGCGGACCGCTGGCAGCCGTTGGAATGGTGGGCCCCCGAAACGGAGTTTTTGGCCGAATTCGTGCTCCGCAGCGTGCGGATCGGCCGAATCGTAAGAGGGAAAAACGCCGAAGAGCCGTCTGCGGGGCCCTTTGATATCAGCAGTGCACGCCAAAAAAGCGAAACGAAAAGGCGGGCGTTGTGGAGCATCCTTGCGCGCATCCGGAGAGCGAGTTCGAGGTCAAGGGCCTCAGAGACGCAATGGATGAGCGTCACCGAGCCGAATTTTGACCGGCGATGGGAAGCGGCGCTCGACGACGAACTTTTGGGGCTGCCCCCCGGCAGTGAAGAAGGGCGTCTTCTCGCCCGCATTTTGATTGATGCCCGCCGCAGAAGACTCATTGGCCGTGCACCGAAGCTCCCGAGCGAGATGCTTCGTCTGGCATCGTCCGCCGAAGGCCGAACGCTTTTTTCCAAAGCTTTCGCCCAAAGGGTCGCCGAGGGTGAGGTGCTTCCCGTCGATGCCGCGGCGGATGAGGGAAGTCCAAAAGGGTTTGCCGCTCGACAGAGGCGCGCGTCACCAGAGGATTCGACAGACGATTCGGCGGAGCAACCGGATGAATCCGCTTCAGCCGAAGCGCATCGAAAACCGCGTTTGTGGTGGGCGGCTGACGGCTGGTGGCTCGAATGGCCTCAGGGCGGGCGGCTTATGGCGGAGACAGCGGTCGACATTTATCCCGCTGCCGAACCGTTTTTACTGCTTGACGGTCACCAACAGGACGAAAGAAAAGAGCAGTTTCTGCGGGCGGCAGCGCTCTTTGCGGCAGCAGAGGTTCTCGGACTTTCGGCGTCTGCGCCAATTACACCGCGAAAACTAGCTCTTCCGAAGAAACCCGCGGCCCTTCCTTTAAGGCCATCGCGTGAACTCGAGGCAGCCTTTCTCACAGCTGCCGCACGGTCTCGCTTAAGCCCAGAGCAGCATCAGAACAGGGCGAGAGCGGTGAAGGCACTTTCGGAGTCCTCTGAAACCGAGAGTTCGGGGAGCGGCGCAGACAGCGCGCGGACCGCGAATGAACTTTGGGCGGCTCTAGACGCTCGTTTAATGCGGCTCGCCAAAGCGGCTCAGCCCATTGGCCGGGCACTGGGGCCGGATGGCGCCCGAGGGCGGCATATGGCGGGGAATCCTGTCGATTTCATACCGCGCCCAGAAGTATCGGCAGCTAAACCCCAAAAAAACACCGAGCACGAAGAAGACTGCGCGCTCTTTTGCTTCGAGCAGGCCGACGGGACGGAGGCCGATGACGATGCCTTCGATTCAGAGCACTCACAGCCGAAACTTCGAGTAATGGAAGAGCCTCAGATGCCGATGCCGCAGCTCGACGACTGCGAGTGGATCTTTGGGCTGGGCGCCGAGGCAGGTTTGGCGGGCGATGCAGTTTCGGCTGCGTTGGAACACCTGAAAGACTCCGGTGCGCTCACTTCCGAAATCACGACGATCAATCCCTCCGGCGTGTTTCTCCCGGAAAGCGCTTTTGAAGATTCTTTTGAACGCCTGCGGGCGTTTCTCTCCGCTTCGGCACTTTTAGTGCGCCGCACCGGTGCGAATGCGGGGCTTGCCCCTTGGATTTGGCACCGCGCGGACAAGAACGGCTTAGTGGAAGCTGGCCTTCTTTTGAACCCCGCCGCACTCACGCTCGTTCGCCGGCATTCTGCCGGCGGGAGTGAACGGATTGATGGCGACAAGCGCCGGCGGCTCACGGCGCAGGGCGTCGAAGCGCTGTGGATTGGGATGTGAATGATGACTAACGTTATGGATTTCCTGAAAAGAAGAGGGCCGCTCGCCCAGTCATTCAGGCCGGCCTCGGAAGCATCTGCGGACTGTTTGGCGCTTTGGCGGCCCGCTTGGGAAGTCGGGCCCCTTCTGTGGCACGTGACCGCATCGGCCTTTGCCTTGGGACTTTGGAGCGGAGGAGTGCTCTCGGGCTTTCCCGCACTGGCATTGGGCGGCATTCCGGCAGGACTGGCGCTCAAGCGGATCACGGAGGCGAAGCGGATTTGGAAAGAACGCTCGCGGCTCTCGGGGCATGCGCCGGCCTTCATGAGCTTTGCTGATCTGGCGCTCGTGATGAGGAGCTTCGAGGCGCCTGGATCCTCGCCCGACGAACCCCGATCGGCCATTCGCCAGACGGGCATGACGAGGGCGGCAGCGATTCGCCTGATAGGAGCAGATCCAGGGACACTCTTTCATGCGCCGGCCGAAGCGCCCGTTCAATCGGTATGGTTTGGACTCGGCTTTCGCTGGACACCGGTCGAAGCGCAGCGGTTTTATGAATTAACGCGCATTGACTGGAAAAGCATGCTGCTGCCGGAACGTTGGCAGCATTGGTTTACTCAGCATCCCGGGCTCCCAGACGCTTCGCCCGGCATTTCCGTCCTGCACGGTGTCGGGCCGTCGCCGGTCTGTCCGCCCTGGCAGCGCGGACGCAAAGAAGAAGAGCCCGGCATTATTCGGCCGCTCTCGAGCTTAGGAGGCGGAACGCTTCTCGTCGGCACAACACAGACGGGCAAAGGCGTCGTGCTCACGAATCTCGTGAGCCAAGCAATTCTGCGCGGCGACGCGGTTATTGTCATTGATCCCAAATCGAGCAAACGCCTCCGAAGCGCCGTCATCGGCGCTTGCCGCGCAGCCGGGCGGCCCGAGCCGCTCGAATTTCATCCGGCATTCCCAAAGCGCGGCGTGCGGCTCAATCCTCTGGGGAGCTACACCCGCAGCACTGAAATCGCGAGCCGCATCTGCGCAGTGCTCCCCCGCGGGGACAGCGCTTTTACCGCATTTGCCTGGCGAGCGGTCTTTGTCATGACCGAAGGCATGCTCTTTGCGGGAGAGCCGCCCACATTGCGGCGCTTTCGCTCGGCACTCGAGCGCGGCATTGAGGAGCTCCTCGAGGCGGCGCTCCGCAAGGATTTGGGTAAGCGCGTCCCCTTTTGGGAAGAGCGCCTCGAGGCGCTTCTCCTGCAGCAGTCGCGCGAGATCCGGGTGCCCATGGGCGCGGGCGGGGGGCTCGAGCTCGCTGCCATGGCGGCGCTTTGGGAGCGCACCGCGGGCTCCCCAGGATCGAAATACTGCCCCGAGACGCCCGAAGCGGCGGTCGAAGGGCTGCTCTCCGTTTATCGCCACAGCCGCGAGCATTATGCGAAGATCACCGCGTCGCTTCTCCCGGCACTTTCCATGCTGACGGCCGGCGCATTGGGCGAAAGTCTCTCGCCGGAATTTGATCTAACGGGCAAAACCGACGATCCGCGTCCCATCGTTTCGCTCGAAGACGTAATCAGCATGCAGGGCGTCCTCTACCTGGGGCTCGATGCGCTGCCCGACGCCGAAACGGCTTCGGCCTTAGGGGCGCTCTTGCTTTCAGACCTTTCGGGCGCGGCCGGGCGGCGCTACAACACGGAAGAAAGCGGTCAGGAGGCTGTGCGGACGAGTCTCTTTGTGGATGAAACCGCGAACGTCATCAATCCTCCCCTGATTGAAATCCTCAATAAAGGCATGGAGGCGGGCTTTCAGTGCGTGTGCGCCATGCAGACCATCAGCGATCTGGAAGCGCGCTTAGGTTCTGCGGCACAGGCACGCATGGCGCTTGGCAATTTGAATAATCTCATTGCGCTGCGCACGAAGGATGAAGCAACGCAAAAGTTCGTTGCTGAAGCTTTCGGCCGGACGACGATTTGGGAGACAGCGGCCTCGGTGACGACAACGGCTGGCGCAAGTGCGCTACCCGCCTTCCGTGCGGCCGCATCATCAAGTCTCAGCGGCCGACGCGATTCCGTCGTGCCGCTCGAAGCCCTAGGCCAATTGCCTAACCTTGAATTTTTTGCGTCCCTCTCGGGCGGCCGGCTTTGGAAAGGGCGCATGCCGATTCTCGATCCCGCGCTCGAAGGCCTCCATCTTTATGCGCCCGTGCCAAAAGTCCCTCCGCCCATCGGGCGTTTGCGAGCGTTCCTGGAGGCACGCGTGAAGAGCCTCAAAAGCGAACGGTCGGCGGCATTCAGACGTCACTCCAATGGTGAAAAAGGAGAGAGCCTGAAATGAGAGCCTTTATAGGATTATGGACAGCCGCTATGCTACTCACCGCCGGGTTTGGCGCCGCCGGGACTTCGCCCGAGCGGCTCATTCGCGTGATTTATGCCGATGCTTATGGCGCCGCGCAGGTTTTGGACGGAAGGGCATCTCTCGCCGCTCAGTGGACCGAGGATGCGCTGCGTGCCGTATGGGCATCCGGAATCCAGGGCTTATTTCCGACGACGCTTGGCAAGGGAGCCCATACGCGGCTCCCAGGGTGGTCAGAGAACGATTCGAGACGAGAGGCAGATCCGATTCGAACGAGCTTATCGAGAGCGGCTGCGTCGCCCTACATTGAAAATCTTCGGCTCATGGGACTGCTCGCCATCCGGCGGACGGCCAGAATAGCGGTCTATTTCCTCCTTTCGGGGGTCTTTTTGATTGCGCTCTTTTCGGACGGCATGCTCGAGCGCAGAATTGCGCACCACCGCATGACGGGCGGGCGGCCGAGTCTCTTTGCGGGTCTTGGTTTTGTGCCGGGCGGACTCATCATTCTTAGCTCTGTCGCAGCACTCCTTCCGACAGTCATTGCCGAGTGGTGCTTTTGGGTGATCCCAGTGCTCTTTGGCCTGGCCATGAGGCATATGGCTGCGCGGTGGCATCGCCTTCCTCGGTGAATACGTGCCCCGGCAATTGTGCCCAAGCTTGCGGTATTACGTCCGAGAGATGCCTTTAGGCTGACCGAAACGAATTGAGGCAGGCCATAATTCATTCACCAAATTTTCAACAGGATGTCCGCCCCATGCCGCGAAGCAGGGTGCTTTGCTGAGTGCGGACCCGTCCCAATCCCGGAGAAGAAAAATGTCCCAAGTCAATCCCCCGTATCGTGCTGATGTCGTCGGCAGCTTTCTGCGCCCCAAGGAACTGCTCGACGCGCGTCACGCTTTTCAGGCCGGGAAGCTCGATCGTGCTTCTCTCACCGCGCTCGAAGACCGTCTCATCAAGGATCTCGTTGAAAAGGAAGTGAAGAACGGCCTCAAGGCTGTGACCGACGGCGAATTCCGCCGCTCCTTCTGGCATCTGGACTTTCTCGCCGGTCTTTCCGGTCTGCATCATGTGAAGGCCGAGCACTGGTCGGTGCATTTTGAAGGCTTCCAGCCCAAGGCCGAAACGGTGGTGATCGAAGACCGCATCCGTTTCCCCAAGGATCATCCGTTCTTAGAGGCCTATGACCGCTTGAAGGCGATTGCCGGCGACACCCCCATCAAGTACACGATCCCGTCGCCCTCGATGCTCCACCTCATCTGTGCGGTGCGCTGTGAGACCTATAAGCCCATTCCGTTTTATGCCGAGCATCCCGATGCGCTTTTTGACGATCTTGCGCAGACGTGGACGGACGCCATGCTTGCGCTTTATGAACGCGGCTGCCGCTATCTTCAGTTTGACGACACGAGCTGGGGTGAATTCTGCTCGGTCGAAAAGCGGGGCGCCTACGCCGCACGCGGCATTGACGTCGATTGGGTAGCCAAGCGCTACGTTGAAGTGATCAACAAGATCCTGGCCAATAAGCCCGCAGATCTCACCGTCACGATGCATATCTGCCGCGGCAACTTCCGCTCGACCTGGTTCTCGTCAGGCGGCTACGAACCCGTGGCAGATATCCTCTTCTCGCACTGCAATGTGGACGGGTTCTTCCTCGAGTACGACAGCGACCGTTCGGGTTCGTTCGAGCCGCTGCGCTTCATCAAGAACCAGACCGTTGTCCTTGGTCTCATCACCAGCAAGTTCCCTGAACTTGAAGACAAGGACGCCGTCAAAGCCCGCATTGAAGAAGCGACGAAATATGTGCCGCTCAATCAGCTTTGCCTCTCGCCCCAGTGCGGCTTCTCCTCCACTGAAGAAGGCAATATCATGACCGAAGATGAGCAGTGGGCGAAGGTTCGCCTGGTGCGCGAAATCGCCGACGAAGTTTGGGGTGACAAGTAATTTCCGGCGTTGCTGCTGACTGCACTTCGCTCAACTGAACTCGTTCGGCCTGATGGCTAGAACCGTCGCCCGACTTCAGAAAAAATGGGACGCAATGGCTAACGAGCTGCTGCGTCCCGTTTTCATTGCCCATCCAGAGCCTTGAAGCGTGTTTCAAAAGGATGAATTCTGCCCTCAGATAGACCTGCATCAACTTCACTGGGATCGATTGGCAAAATCGGCTTTGCTGATTGGGCATGAATTCTGCACAATGACTCTCACTATCGATCCCTCATCCGTCCGCTTTAGAAGTCTTTTAAACTGAATTAACTGCCATGGCCGCTTTTCCGCTGATGCTTCCGGGTACGTCCCGGCCCCCGAAGCTCGTGGTCTTTGATCTGGACCACACGCTGATCGCGTGCGACGCAACGATCCTATGGACGGAATTTCTTTATGAAAAAAAGATCGTCACTGATCCCATCTGGCGTCAGTACGACCGCGATATGGTGAAAAGCTACGCCAAAGGCGTACTGGACATCCGCGATTTCTGCAGAAAACATGCCGGAGCGTTCCGCAGCATTCCGGAGGAAAAACTCCATGCATTGGCTCAGGAGTTTGCCAAAAAGAAAATTGCGCCGCTTATTTTCCCTGACGGCAAGAAATGGGCGAAGAACGCCCTGCAGGCCAATATTCCGGCCTGTGTGCTCTCGGCCTCAGCAGCCTTCATTGTGAAGCCCATTGCCAAGCTCTTTGGACTTACCGATGCGATGGGGATTGAGCTCGCGTTTAAAGACGGATTCTGCACCGGCGAAATTGTCGGCATTCCGACTTTCCAGGAAGGGAAGGTCGAGAGGCTTTCTCAACGGCTCGCCGAAGCCGGCATCGGTTTTGAAGATGTGCTTTTCTTTACCGACAGCAGAAATGACCTGCCGCTCGCAGAACGCGCGGGCTATACCGTTTGCGTTAATCCGGACGCAGTGCTCGAATCCGCTGCCCGCAAAAACGGCTGGAAAGTTGCAGAGTGGAAGCTCTCGCTTCGTACTCAGATGACCGCTCAGGTGGATGCGAAGGGCGTCCCGGAAACTCAGACCGTGCGAAGCTAAAGGACTGCCGCTGAAGCGGTTGCTGGGACTTTTCCTCCGTTTGAATGACTGGTCCTTAGCTGACTGCAAGCGGCCGCAGGGCTGGCGGATCTTTTCGTGGGGAGTCCGATTTACGGGGATCAGCTGCGCTGTCAAAGTTCTCCGTTTTGTGACGGTTGATACGCAATCGAAGTCGTCCGTCGCTTCATCGTCGGCCGTGCAGCAATGGTCTGCGTTTATGCTCGGTTACTGAAAAACGCAGTGAACGAACCCGGTCAAGCGCGCATCCTGACGAATACGCGGTCAGTATTAGATTGGCCTGCGGGATGCATCACTTTATCGAGAATTCGACTATGCGTCGGAGTGCTGCTGAATAATGCTGAGCAGTGTCTGGACGAATAAATGCTGAAGGCGCTCAATGCTGAGGATAGGGGAGCCATTTTCGAAAACACCACTCTGTTTACGCACTGCCCGAAGCGTTTGGACACTGCAGACATTTGGACCTGCGGTCGTTGGTTTTGTTTTCGGGCGGCGTTTATCTGCGTCGTGAATTTACAACAAAGAGGGGATATAGGGTTTCTACCACGAATGTTTATTCGTTAGACACGTCGGAAATTATCCATGTAAATGACTGCGAAACATAGGGTTACCCCCCCCCCATACGTATTCATACGACTTCATAGACTGCTCGGAGTGCTGTTTGCACTGCCTCGCAGCCCGCAAACGTCGGGCTGACGAGATGTAAGAACACTCTTGGAGTAATTGAATAATGAATCGTACATTCAAAGTTGCCAAGTCGCTTACACGCGGCGTCGTCGTGACGAGCGAAAAGGCTTCTTCCTATCAGGGCAAGGCGGTGAAGACCGTCGTTGCTGCCGCTGTTGCCGCCTTGATGGCTGGCGCCGCAGTCGCTGCTGATGAAACTGCAGCTGCAGATCAGACTTATGCCGGTACGGTTGGCTCGATCGTCGTTGACGAAGGTAAGACAGCTGAAGTTACGAATACAACCGTTGTCACCGGCAAGACAGATGTCAAAGGCACGCTTTCGGGTAATCAAGACGTTACCTTCGAAGGGGCTGCAGCGAATGCCGGCAAAATCGATCTTGGATCGCTGACTGTTAACGGCGGTCTCGACAATACCGGCTTCCTTAAGGTCGATACTGCCGTACTGAACAGCACCTTGAAGACGGTACTCAACTTTGACACAACAAACCATTTCAAGTTTGAGACACTCACTGTCAACGAAGGCGGCGCTCTCGAAATCACGAAACTCGGCGAAAAGGGGATTGCAGCAGTTACGAATGGTGCTACAGCAAACGATAAGGGCAACTACACCAATCTCGCGCTGACATTCACCGACGGCACGATCAACCTCAACGGCGGTTCCCCTGCCATTTGAACCAATGGCGGGCCGATTGCCCTTCAAGGCGATGCGGCTAAGACCTATGGCTTTGTCAACGATAAGGGCCACCTGAACCTCGCAGTTAAGACGCAGAATAACAACGACGCAATCATCAATATCACAAAGGGCGACTACGTTTACGGCAACTTGACGCTCGATGGTTCGAATGGCAAAGCTGAAGCCAACCTTGATGGCGGCAATCTGACCGTTGACAATCTGACTGTTAAAGGTTCGAGCGCTAAAGTTAACCTAACGAAGGGCAATGCTGCCGTCACGGATACGCTCGAACTTCAGGCCGGTACATTTACGCTCGATGGCGCTTCGCTCACTATCGGCAAGAAGCTGACGGTTGCTGAGGACAGCACCTTTGATTTCAAGAAGGGCGTTCTTACCAATAACGGTGCTGCCGCTTTCAGTTCGACCAGCGGCATCAGCCTTGGTGACGGCGCCACTTTCGACAACAACGGTACGCTGAAAGCAACGTCGCTTACCCTTAATAAGGGCGCGAAAGTCTCCACCGATATCAACACGAAGGACGAAGAAGGGAAAGCTGTCGCGAATTATGACGTCAGAACAACCACCCTCAACGATGGCAGCACGTTCGAACTCAAGAGCCTCAATTCGAACCAGTACCTCGGTTTTGGCAACAAAGAGGAAACCGGCAAGACCTACGAAAACGATCAGTTCCTGGTGAGCGGCGTTTGGAATTTGAACGGCGGCGATCTTATTTACAACGGTTCCGCTGTTGAGAAACTGAAGATCGGCAAGGGCGGTGATAACGACAAAACGACCAATGTTGTAACGATCAACGCTGACTACAGCTTCGGCGACATCAGTTTTGGCCAGAACGGCAACCTAAAGGTTACGAAAGACAACACGCTCACGGTTTCCAATCTCTACCTGAGCAATGGTGATGCCACGTTCGAAAATGCTGGCAAGCTCGTCGTTGACAAGGTCATTATTAAACTTGCTGACGGCGTTACCGGTATTCAGGACACAGTCATCACCAACGAAGGTGAAATTTATACGTCCTATGACAATCTCTTCACTGGGAAGGACGGCAAATACACTACAGCCTCGTATTTTGGCACGGCGCTGAAGGGTGATAGTGGTACGACCTACGAAACCGCTTACGAAGGCACGTACACGAAGGATCAGCTCACGAAGGCTCAGGGTCTTGTCGGCAACATCGTCTTCACAAAAGGCAGCATGGTTGCAGCCGACGGCAAGAATGTCACGGCTTCCGATGTTGACGGTGTCATTACGCCGAACACGGTCGCTGACAGTGACGCCGCTAAAGTTGAATTTAAGGACAATACAGAATTCGGCGTCCTGAACTTCACGGGTGATGGCGCCAAGGGTGACGTGACCGTTACTGGAACGGCTCAGAAGACCGTTACGATCTCCGGCGCTAAAGACGGCGGAGCGCTCTTCACGGGTGTTGCCGCTGATAAGACGATTACGGTTTCGACGGGTAATTTTGTCTTCGGCGACGAAGAGAAGACGACCTCCATCGACCGTGATCTTAAGGTTGGCGCCGACACGTCAGTTGCTCTGGAAGGCGCGCTTAATACGAAGGGTATTAGCCTCGAAACCGGTGCAACCCTCGACGTCAATGGTGTAACGACTGCTGACTACATTACCGGCGGTTCTGCGACCGTTAATGGTGCACTCGCTGTAAGCAACATGTACGTTGCGCCGAAGGAAACTGCGCCTGAAATCTTCACGGTCCAGTCGAACTACACCGTGCAAGGTGATGACGAGCAAACGGCTGTGCTGGCCTTTGGTTCCGATATCGCGAAGGCTCAGGCAGCGGCCGCTGATGCCGTCGCACGTCTCGATGGCGTCAACAGCGTCCTTTACATTGATAAGCAGCTCAATGTGGGTTCCAATACCATTTCAATTGGTGGGACCACACGTGCAGGCGGAACTCCCGTGTCTGTCGGTCAGACGGGCGCTGCGGTGATTGACCTTGCTGCTTACGGCGCTTCGTCGCCTGACAAGGTAAAGGGGGTCTTTGCGGATGCTGCGAGCGGCAGCATCTCCAAACTCGTGCTGACGAACCTCAGCAATACCGCGCTTGCAAAGAATGACGCCGGTGTCTACGAGCTGAACCTTGGTAAGGTCACTGCTGATGATGTCAACTTCGGCACATCTGATGACTTCTATAAGCCCTCTGACGGTTCGTCTATCGCCTTTGACGTCAATGAAGTGACGCTCGCTGAATACAGCGCGTTCAACTCTGTCGGCGCGATGAAGACGTCCTTGCAAAACGTTCAGTTCGGCCAGAATGCGCTTGCCGACAAGCTCATCTTTGGCATGGAAGACATTTACGATGCCTATGAGAAGTCGCTCTATCAGCAGGCGCTCGCCGCCGGCTTGATCGATGCTGAGACGACGGAAGATGTCTTTAAGGATAACTACGACACCTTCAATGAAAATGGCACCGGTCCGGGCTTTGTGACGGAAGGCAAGCTCGCAGAGTATCTCGCGTTTGTCAATCAGGCTGATTCCGCGTTTATGTCGCAGCTCGTCGGCGCTGAACACGCTGCCACGAACATGGCAGCCCTGGGCGGCGCGCTCACGACGACGGAATTG
>OATH01001065.1_pt1 | contig 12552 bp, 7 predicted proteins | sample 1494971 | NCBI WGS metagenome assembly OATH01 (sample SAMEA2579949, study PRJEB22360) | human gut metagenome
CCGGAGGTGTCGCCGGCGCAGCCCAGACGGCGCGGTTCATGCCCATCGCCAGCGTGTCGCTGCGGCTCTCCTTGAGTTTCTCGCTGAACAGCTGCGTGGCGAAATTCCGCATCGAAGTGCCGTCGCGCGGCATCTCCTATGTGGTCAAGGACATCGCCTCGCTGCTGCAATCCGTGAAAAACCGCGAGTTCGTCGCATACGGCAAGAAGCTCGCGTTCGTGCACTCGCGCGACGCCTTTGACGAGCGCTCGCGGAACCTGCTCGACGTGCTCTCCCGCGCGCAGGACATCCGCGCCGTCATCAACAACGACAACAGCGCATACTCCTACTATTACCGGCGTCAGTCGGATGACGCGACGCTGACGTTGTCGGACGGTGAGGTCGCCGAACTGCTCGATACGTACGTCGGCACCGAAGACACGGTGGAATACACGGCTCCGGCACGGTTCTACGCGCCGACGATGCGCGTATCAGTCGTGGACGGCAATCCCGATCTCGGCCTTGCGGTGGAACGCGGCGACGATCCCGAGGCCTCGAACGGCAGTACGGCGGCGGCCGGTTACGTGATACGGCATGCGCAGCGCGTGGAACGATTCATTGAAGGACAGCGCTCGCATTACGTGATCGCGCGGCCGTTTTCCCAAGCCGAATCGGGCGCGGGCGTGGGGTCGGGCGGTCGGGCGCTGCTGAGCGTCGATCGTGCGACGATATACCGGTGCGATGCCGATTTTGCGCAGAAACGGGCACTGCTGAGCCTGCTGTGCGGCGAAAACGATCGCGAGGCGATGTATCTGAGCGAAAGTGATGTGGATCGTTTCGTGCGCACGGTACTGCCGCAACTGGTCTCCCGCCAGGAGAACGAGGTCGGGCGCCAGGAGAACGAGGATGGGCGGGCGGTCGACGCCATTGGCGCATCCGCCGGTCCGAACGCGGAAGACGGTTCCGCCGCGTCATCGGTCTTTGACCGGCTCGTGCCGCCAGCTGGGCGTGAAACCGGAGTTCCGGCGCACGGTGGCTTGATCATCGACGTGCCGCCCGAGCTGCTGGCGAAAATGCGCGTGCCCTGCAGGCTCGCGTTTTACCTCGACCGCGACCGCGCCGGGGTGACGTGCGACGCGCAGGCTCATTATGGTGACAAGCATTACCACGTGTTCGACGGCGTCGGCGTGGACGCGTCCATGCGCGACAAGGAGATGGAGCGACTCGCAGTCGAGGCGATGCTCCACTATTTCCCGCGCCCGTCCGGTGCCGTGGCCGCCATCCCCGAGTCCGATGACGAGGCGATATACCGTCTGCTGACCGAAGGATTGGCGGTGTTGCGCGGTTTGGGCGACGTGATGGCGCCGCCCGCGTTCGACGGACTGACCGCCATGCCGCGCCCGACGATCTCCATAGGCCTTTCGGTGAAATCCGGGCTCGTGGAGATATCGCCGATCGCCGACGAAATCGACCCGGACGACGTGCCGGGCCTGCTGGCGAGCTACCGTCGGCGCCGCAGATTCCACCGGCTGCGCAACGGCTCCTTCGTCGATATGCGCAACGTGGATATGTCCGACGTCGACGAGATCGCGGATGATCTGGGACTGCGGGCCGCCGATCTGGAATCCGGCTCGATCACGGTGCCCGCCTATGAGGCGTACTATCTGGACCATCAGGTCGACGACGACGCGAAGGACGCAAGCTTCACCGCATACCTGGACGGCCTGCGCGTGATCGATCCGTCCACGTACCGCGTTCCCGCTGCGCTGGCCTCCGTGCTGAGGCCGTATCAGGCCGAGGGGTTCCGCTGGCTCAATGCCGTGTGCGACAAGGGATTCGGGGGTATCCTCGCCGACGAGATGGGTTTGGGCAAGAGCGTGCAGCTGCTGTCGCTGCTGCTTGCACGGCACAAGGAGTCCCGGGCCGAGCACCGTCCGAATCTGATCGTCTGCCCGGCCTCGCTGGTGTACAACTGGGTAGCCGAGGTAGCGAAGCACACTCCCGAGCTGCGCGTGGAGGCCATCGCCGGCACCAAACCGGAACGTCGCGCGATGCTTGACGGCGTGCGCGCCGCACAGCAGGACACCGGTGTGTCTCCGACGCGGGAATCCGCAAGGCCGGCATCGGCCGCGGCCGCGTCCGACGACGTTCCCGACGTGCTCGTCACCTCGTATGACCTGCTGCGGCGCGACATCGACGACTATGCGGGACTTGAGTTCTACTGCATGACGCTCGACGAGGCACAGTACATCAAGAACGCCGCTACCAAGGTGTCGAAAGCCGTGCGCTCCGTCACCGCAGTGCATCGTTTCGCCCTGACCGGCACTCCGATCGAGAATCGGCTGAGCGAGCTGTGGAGCATCTTCGATTTCCTGATGCCCGGCATGCTCGGCTCGTACGCGCATTTCCGCGAACGGTTCGAGATGCCGGTGCTGAGCGGCGACGAGACCGCACAGAAGAAACTGCAATCGTTCGTGGGGCCGTTCATCCTGCGCCGTCTTAAGTCGCAGGTGCTCAAGGATCTGCCCGACAAGATCGAGAACGTCATCACAGTGCAGCTGCAGGGGGAGCAGCGCAAGCTGTATGCGGCACTGGAGCAGCAGCTGCGCTCGGTCATCCTGAGGCAGCGTCCGGCCGATTTCAACACCGGCAAAATCCAGATTCTGGCGCAGCTGACCCGACTGCGGCAAGTATGCTGCGACCCGCGGCTGATATACGAGAACGCCGACGGGCATGCCAGTGTCTTGAGCGCAGGGGTGCAATCCGCCGCGAAAGACCCACAGCAGTCCGTGAAACAGCCTGTGAAACAGTCGAAGGCGCGCAAGACCGTAAGCTCCGCGAAACTGGACGCCATCATCGAACTGGTGGACTCCTGCCGTGATGCCGGCCGCAAGATGCTGATCTTCTCGCAGTTCACCAGCTACCTCGACCTGATCGCGCAACGGTTGCGGGCCGACGGCGTGGAATACGACATGATCACCGGAGCGACGCCGAAGAAACGCCGTCTGGAGCTGGTGGACCGGTTCAACGCCGACGCGACGCCGGTGTTCCTGATCTCGCTCAAGGCGGGAAACACGGGCCTGAACCTGACCGGCGCATGCGTGGTCGTGCACGCCGATCCGTGGTGGAACGCGGCCGCGCAGGATCAGGCCACCGATCGCGCCCACCGCATAGGCCAGACACAGGACGTCAACGTGTATCAGATCGTGGCGAAGGACACGATCGAGGAGCGCATCCTCAACCTCCAGCGCAGCAAGACAGACCTCGCGCAACGGTTCGTGGATTCCGCGTCCTCCGCCACCGGACGGTCGATGGCCGCGCTCACCAAGGACGACCTGCTCGCCCTGCTGGGCTGAAGGTTTTTCCCCACGCAACAGTCAATTCGTCGCGATACCATCGGTGCTTGGATGTTCGTAAAGGAAAGGACGTGATGAGCGTGCGTAAGAAGCTGATGAGCGTGGTCGCCGCGGTGGCGACGGCCGCTGCCATGGGTGCGACCGGTGTCGCTGCCAATGCCGCTGATGTTGTTGCCGTGCCGCAGGAGGGGCTGTCCGACACGGGTGCGTCGATCGCCATCGTCGTGGTGCTTGTCGTGGTGCTGGCCGCGATTGGCGTGGGCGTCACCGTGGCCCGGAAGCGTCAGAGCGCTACGGGCGCACACGTGCAGGGCGAGGACGTGGGCGCCGCCGAGAGCGGACTGGTGGCCGATGGTGCTGATACGGCTGATACGCAGACCGTGCAGTCCGATGACGCCGCTCCGGCCGCGGATGACTCCGCCGCCGGTTCGGAGGAATCCCGCGACTCCGAGTGATTCCGGAATAACCGCAATGTGCAAAAGGCCCTCTTCGGAGGGCCTTTTGCGCTGACATGGTGTTTTGCCGGTGTTTTCCCCCAGTCGGCCTTACGGCCGGTGGTGCCGTCCGTAGGCGAAGGCGAGCCGGCCGGCGAGCAAATAAGGTCGCGCCCGCAGGACGGGCGTCCTTGACTGCAGGGCCCGAAGGGCTGTCGCGAAGCGACTGGGGTGGTCCCACATCGTGAGTGTGATTCGAGGTCTACGATCCGACGCTATCTGCATTTCGAGGGGTTGATTCGACGGTCGCGAAACATCTATCTACGTTTCGAGGGGGTGCCGAAACGCGATACCTGGAGTATTGAGCGCCAATCGCCATTGGAACCATGCCGTTCTGGAGGCGTTCATACTTGGCCACCAACCCCCTGAAACGCAGATAGATGTCCCATGGGACTCGAATCAACCCCTTGAAAGCGAGATATCGCCAATCCAGGCTTCAAAATGTCGCCCACAGGCATATCGGGCCCACATGAGATGTCGACACTGACGTTGATAGGCGATACACGGCGTACTGTTGAACCATGAGCATGAACGATCGGCAACAGGCCCATGGGCAACCTGATGATGAGATGGAACCGGAAGGCCAGCGGCAGCCGGCTGCTGGAGACGGAAACCCCGAAAAACTCCAGATGCCTGCCGGTGACGCCCCGCAGCAAGTTGGGCAGCCGATGCAATGGACGGCCGGCGAAACGCCGCAACCTTTGCCGTATTCACGGCCTGTGAATCCCCCCCAATCCCCGGATCGGGACGCCGTGTATCCCCGGCGGGCCGCCCCCCCGCACCCGCCGGTGGCGGGACAATGGGCACCAGCTTCTGAGCCACGTCCGATGCCTCCGATTCCGTCAGGAACAGGTCAGCCGGGGATGCGCCAGCCGATCCAGTCGTATCCGCCATATCCGTCACAGCTGTACCCTCCATACCCTCCGTATCCTCCATATTCCTCGGCGCAACGACCCGTCGCGCCGCCCATCCCTGTCGCCCAGCCCGTCCCGATCGACCCGGTCAAGGCCCGCCGCCGCTGGCTGCGAGGCACCGTCACCCGCCACGCGGGCCTGATATTCGCCTACCAGGGCGTGTTCATGGGCGTGAACGTACTGGCCTCGTTCGTCATCGGCATCATACTGGGCCTGAGCGGAGCCGCGGGGCGAGGAACGCTGACGGCCGAGTCGCTCAGCGCCGCCCTCGTGCAGCTGACCGGCGTGATCATGCTGCTCACGGTGCTCGGCGGCATGGGCTTCATACTGCCGATGCGCCGCAGAATGATATTCCGTCGCGACTTCTGGCTCGGCGAGCCCGGCCATGCGCGTATGAAACCATCGTGGCTGCTGACGTTCATCATCCTGGTCATGGCGATCCAGACGGCGATCGTCCTGATCCAGCTCGGCTTCTCGATGTTCGGCACTACGTTGCAATCGCCCACATCCGACAACATCAGCGAGGCCTCGACCAACATTTGGATGTGGCTGTATGTCGGCCTTGCCGCGCCGGTCGCCGAGGAGCTGGTGTTCCGTGGCGTGCTGATGCGCGGCCTGAAGCCGCTCGGCCGGAATTTCGCAATCGTGACCAGCGCGCTGATGTTCGGCCTGTTCCATGACGATGTGGTGCAGGGCCTGTTCGCGTTCGGCTGCGGTTTGCTGTTCGGGTTCGTGGCGATGGAGTATTCGCTGGTGTGGTCGATTGTGCTGCACGTGTTCAACAACGCCGTGCTCGGAGGCGTGCTGCCGTGGCTGGCGGGCCTGTTCGGCGACGCGGGGGACACGGCGTATACGCTGGGACTTTTGGGTGTTTCGATCATCGGCCTGATCGTCGTGCTGGTGAAATACGGCGGGGGATTGCGCGCCTATCGGCGGGTGAACCGCAGTGCGCCGGGAACGTATTGGGGATGGACGTCGCCTGCGTTCCTAATTTTCGTGATCGTGAATGTGACGATCACGATACTGTCGTTCGTCACCGCGATGATGGGCGTCTGACCAGCCTGGCAGACGGCCTGGCGAATGCTCCCGGCGTTGCGGGTCTGCCGCTGTTTTTACAGTGGATATATCGTCGTGTTTGTGGCGCCGGCAGCGGTCCGGCGTCGGTTGAGTGTCTGGAGAGCCATGAGTGATTTCGAGCCGTTTTACAACGTTGACTTAAGTTATGAGGATAATTATGCGCGCGGCCCGTTCGGCGAGTTCGCCGCGGCGCTGCGCGGTGATGTGCCGGCCGGCGAGGCCGCTTCGCCGGCGAAGTCGTCGTTCCTTGGCATCCCCGTTGACCTGCCGTTCGGCATTCCGGCCGGGCCGCTGCTCAACGAGCGGTTCACCACGGCCGCGTTCCGCATGGGGTTCGACATCGCCACGTACAAGACCGTGCGCTCGCGCGCGTGGGGGTGCAATCCGTTCCCGAACGTGTTGGCCGTGCACCCGACCAGTGCCGACGGCTCACTGACGCCGGGCAGCGCCGAACTTGATGAGGGCGTGCTTGCGGACACGGACTATCGCCTGCCGATTTCCATTTCGAATTCGTTCGGTGTGCCGTCCCGCGACCCGGATGAGTGGCAGCCGGACATGCGCCGGGCCATCGCGGCGGCCGGCCCGGGGCAGGTGCTGCTGCCGAGCTTCCAGGGATCGCGCGTGGAGGGCATGAGCGGCGACGACTATATCGCGGATCATGTCGCAACCGCACGATTGGTGTGCGAGACCGGCGCCGACCTCATGGAGATGAACACGAGCTGCCCGAACGAGGGTCATAATCGCCTGCTGTGCCATGACCCGCATCTGGTCGGCCGCATCACCGAGGCCGTCAAGGGCGAAATCGGCGACCGGCCTCTGATCGTCAAGCTGGCGTATATCCCGCCGACCGAGGTCGAGGGTGGCTGGGGGCCGGATCGCCGCGTGATTGACGATGCCGCTCTGGAGCTCATGGTGCGTCAGACCGCCGCCCGCGGCACGGTGCAGGCGTTCAGCACGATCAATACGATTTCGGCCCGGCTCGTCGACGCGAACGGCGGGCAGGCGCTGCCCGGCAAGGGGCGCGACCGCAGCGGTGTGTGCGGCAGCGCGATTCGCGGGGCAGGCCTTGACATGGTGTCGCGTCTTGCGGCGATTCGCGAGCGGCTGGGGCTTGACTATGCGATCATCGGCGTGGGCGGTGTCGTGGCGCCAGAGGATTACCGGGCGTACCGCGCGGCCGGCGCCGATGCGGTGATGAGCGCTACCGGCGCGATGTGGGATGCCGAGCTGGCCCGCAAGATCAAGGCGGATGACTGATCCGCTGTATCAGCGAATCGTTCTCAATAGCGTTTGTGCGAGTACTCCTCACATTTGCGAACAAAACGAACATCGGCTTACTCGTTGGAATATCGGCCATATGCATACAATCATGTTCGTTTTGCCGACGACGGGACTCGCACGTTTCTTATTGAGAACCATTCGCTGCGACATGGTAATCGGCTTCCGGCGCATTTCACGTGCCCGCCACATGCCGTATGGCAAACTAATGGATGTGATGTCCGGGGTGGCCCGGCGAATGAATAGGAGTGTTGAGGATGGCGGAATCGGAGAACGATGTCCTGCATGTGGTCGGCGGCAAACCGCTGAACGGCACGATCAAGGTGCGTGGCGCGAAGAACTTCGTGAGCAAGGCGATGGTCGCGGCGCTGCTCGCCCCCGGCAAATCGGTGCTGAAGAACGTGCCCGAGATTCGCGATGTGCATGTGGTGTCCGATCTGCTGCGCCTGCATGGCGTGGATGTGGAGGTGGATGGCACCAACGGCATCGTCAACATCGACGCGACGCATGTGCAGCTCGCCGATGTGGCGGATGTCGACACGCTGTCCGGCTCTTCGCGCATTCCGATCCTGTTCTCCGGCCCGCTGGTGCATCGTCTCGGCGAGGCGTTCATCCCGGCGCTGGGAGGTTGCGCGATCGGCGGCCGTCCGATTGATTTCCATCTGGAAACGCTGCGCAAGCTGGGTGCCACGGTCGACAAGGAGCACAAGGACGGCATTCACATCACCGCTCCGAACGGCCTGCACGGCGCGAAGATCCATCTGCCGTACCCGTCCGTGGGCGCGACCGAGCAGACGCTGCTGGCCGCCGTGCTCGCCGAAGGCAAGACCGAGCTGTCGGGTGCCGCAATCGAGCCCGAGATCATGGATCTGGTGGCCGTGCTGCAGAAGATGGGCGCGATCATTTCGGTGGATGTGGATCGCACGTTCCGCATCGAGGGCGTCAAGGAGCTCAATGGCTTCACGCACACGTCGCTGACCGACCGCATCGAGGCCGCCAGCTGGGCGTCGGCGGCGCTCGCCACGCGCGGCGACATTTTCGTCAAGGGTGCTACGCAGCCGGAGATGATGACGTTCCTCAACGTGTTCCGCAAGGTCGGCGGCAAGTTCGAGGTGACCGACAGGGGCATCCGTTTCTGGCATCCGGGCGGCGACCTCAAGCCCGTGGCCATCGAGACGGATGTGCACCCCGGTTTCATGACCGACTGGCAGCAGCCGCTGGTCGTGGCGCTCACCCAGGCGAATGGCCTGTCGATTGTGCACGAGACCGTGTATGAGAACCGATTCGGCTTCACCAAGCCGCTTGTGCAGATGGGTGCGACGATTCAGCTGTATCGCGAGTGCCTCGGCTCGCTGCCGTGCCGTTTCCAGCAGCGCAACTACAAGCATTCCGCTGTGATTTTCGGACCGACCCCGTTGACCGGCCGCGATATCGACGTGCCGGATCTGCGTGGCGGTTTCAGCCATCTGATTGCGGCGCTTGCCGCGTCCGGCCCGTCCAATGTGCATGGCATTTCGCTGATTGACCGCGGCTACGCGGATTTCCGCGGCAAGCTCGCCGCGCTCGGTGCCGATTTCGAGTAACGGTACAGAGAGCCTGTAGGGCCCCGATTTCCGCTGAAGGAATCGGGGCCTTCTCTGTGACTGATTATGGTCGATGAAAAGGATGCCCCGCCGTCGTCAGTCGTCGAAGTGCGCGAACAGCGACGCGGACAGCAACGCCATAGCGATGAGCACTGCGCCTGACGCGATGAATATCGCGGCGGCGGGGAGATGATCGAACGCCCAGCCGTACGCCATCTGCCCGAGCGGCTGCATGCACATGGCCAGCGCAGACAGCAGCGCCATCACTTTACCGAGCATCGCATCGGGCGTGCGCATTTGGATTGCGGGCACGGCGATGATATTCGCGCATGAGCAGATGGCATCGCCGATGCAGGCGAAGGCCACGAGCGCCATCAGCCGCGTCCAGTTGCCGCCAGACAGCATGCAGGCCACGCCTTGGGGGATGACGGTCAGTCCGAGCAATGTCAGGATCTTCGTCATATGGCCAATTTTCAGCCGTCCGGCCATCATCGTCACGATGAGCATGCCCATCAGGGCCGCGACGCTGATCAGTCCGTCGGCAATGCCGTAGACGGTCGCGTCGAACCCCCATTGCGTGCGGATGACGAACGCGTATCCGACGGCGCCATAGCCGAGTACGACGAAGTTCAGCGCTGAGGCGAGCAGGACCATTTTCAGCAGGTTCGGTTTTTCCCGGGTCAGGAACCGCAGAGCGGCCTTGAGGTCGTCGAGTGGCGTCGGCATCTCCTCGTCGCGTTCGGGCATACCAAGCCGGATGAAGCATTCGATGGCCGCCGCGCCGGCGAATGCCGCCACGGAGACGGCCATCATCGGCCGGATGCCGAAGAACGAGTACACGGCGCCTCCGAGGAAGCTGGGTATCAGTGCGCTGACCTGCTGCACCTGACTGACTATCGCGGCGCTGGTGTTCAGCGTCGCATCCCCGTATTGGCGCAGCATCTGCGGCAGCGCGGATTCGACGGTCGGCGTCTCGAAGATACCGAGCAGCGATAGCGCCACCTGCATTACGCCCACGGCGATGATGCTGAATCCGGCGGCGGAGAACCAGACGAGCGCGAGCGCGACCGTCACGGCGGACGCCGCGTCGAGGATGACCATGAGCGTGCGGCGGTTCATCCGGTCGGCCAACACGCCGCCGAACGGGGCGCCGAGGATCATCGGCACGAACGATATGGCGAGGATGGATGCGAATGCGGTGGCTGAGCCGGTCTCGTCCAGCACCCACATCGACATGGCGAAGCGCAGCATCATGTTGCCGAACAGCGAGATGCCTTGCCCGGCGACGAGCAGGATGAAATTGCGGGAGCGCAGCGGATGCGCGGCCTTTGGCTGCGGTTGCGGTTGCGGTTCGGGGGAAGTGTTGGGTTGCTCTGTTTCGTGCTGTGCCGCGGGAAGCTGTGTTTCGGAGGGTTGTGCCGGTGTGGTGGGCATGGTGGGTTCCTTTGCTGCTGGTGGCGAGTTGGTCTCGGTGTTTTGCGTTGGTGGATTTGGCGTGAGTTTGATGGATGGCACGGCAATGTATTGGGGCGGACGATTTTGACGCCGGAGTTGGTGGTTCATCGGCAATCATTCATACCGACTGACGGTATGTAAATCGGTGCTGGAACAGGGGCGAAACATTCGTGCCGCGTCCTGCCCCGGAGTCAGCGTCGTCTAGTGTGCGTCGCTTACCGGACTGGTGCCGCCTCCGTCTTGTTGCTCGGCGGCGCTGCCGCTGCCCTCGCCGGCGAAGGCCATCATGCCGTCCGTGGCGAGATCGATGAGATGCTGGTCGAAGACCGGCGCGTGCAGCGCGTCGAGCATGGTGGCGAGGCATTGCAGACGATACCGCAGCTGCGTGCGCGTGGCGGGGAAGAAGCATGGCATCAGCCAATAGTTGCATAGCAGGGCCAGCAGCTGCGCCACTTCGCGCGGGTATTCGGTGGGGATGGAGCCGTCCAGCTGGCCTTCCTCGATCAATGGCTCGAAGTTTTTCGGCAGCTCGGTTGACCAGAATCGCATGTTTGCGGTGAATGTGGCGGGATCGTCGAAGAACGGCACGGTGGCCTTGACGAGCGCCAGGTGCGCGGCGTCTCCCAGCGAGTTGGCGAACAGCGAGCGGAGCTTTTCCATCGCGTTCATGTCGTCGCGTTTCGCGATCTCGTCGCACAGGGTCTGGCTGGCGTGCCAGTCGTCGGTGTTCAGTCGTTCGAGGATGGCCTCTTTGGACTTGAAGTGGTGGTAGATCGCGCCTCTCGACAGGTCTCCCAGCTTATCGATGATGTCCTGGATGGAGGTCTTGTCGTAGCCTTTCTCGGCGAACAGCTTTTTCGCGGCGGCGAGGATGCGGCGTTCCGTCACCTCGGGGTGCGGGTTGCGTGCCATGGTTCCTCCTTTCGATATGTCATCAGTATACATACCGACAGTCGGTATGTATGACTGCGTGTCATGATTGCGGCCGTCTGTAGGGCCTTTTCGGGGTGGCGGCATCGCGCAAAATGGGCAAAACCGTATTGGATATCGGTTATATGCTATGTTGGTCAATGTTGGGCGTTGGCGCTTGACCGAACGAAAGAAGGCACATATGACAGATCCCAATGCCGGTTTCCCCACTGGAAACAACTCTTATGGAGCCCCGCAGCCCGCTCAGCCGGCTTCGGACGCAAACGCGGCCTATCAGCAGCCGCAGTACACCGCACCTGTGCCGCCTGCCCAGCCCGTGCCGCCTGCAGGGGCATCCTATCAGGCGCCGGCAACCCCCGATTACGCGGCGAACATCCAGAACTCCGTCGCCGGTTTCGCCCAGAACCTGGGTGGCAAGAACGTGACCGTCGGAGGCCAGTCATTCGACTTCATTTCCATCATCACCTACGTGGCCGGCGTGCTGGCGATCATCGCCTGCATCGTGCCGTTCGTGTCGGCGTTTGGATACAGCGCCAGCCTGTTCCAAGGCGGGGACGGATGGATTGTCCTCGTTGCGGTTCTTGCCATCGCGGCGCTCACGTTCTTCAAGAAGCACCTCCCCGCAATGATCATTTCCGCCTTGGTGCTGGTACTCAGCATCTTTGAGATGGTGTATTCCAAGAGCAAAATCAACAGTAGCTTGGACGAGTTCGGCAGCAACTATGGCAGTCTGGGAAGTCTCGCGTCCGGCTACGCGAAGAATGCGGTGGCTTTCGGTATTGGTGCATACTTGCTCGTCATCGCGGCGCTGGGCCTGATTGTCGGCACCGTGCTTGCGTTCGTCAATCAGAAGAAGGCCGCGAAGGTCGCGGTGCCGGGTGTTTCCGCCCAGCCGCAGTATGTACCGACGGCATTCCCCGGTGCTCCGGTCCCGGCACCTGCCGCCCCGGTGTCCGATGCCGGCGTTCCGCAGGCTCCCGCTGCACCGCAGACCCCGACCGCGCCGGTCGCCCCGACTGCGTATGAGCAGCCGGCGCCTGCCGCTCCGGTTTACCAGCAGCCCGATTCGGACGCTTCCTACCCGGGGCAGACCCCGCAGGCCTGATTCTAGGTCTTCCGCGTTCCGCGCCTGATCGGCGTGAAGCGTGACCAATGAGCCGCTGCGCACATGCGTAGCGGCTCTTCACATATGCGACGGATCCGAGCCCAATGACCCTGCCGATAATCCGGGAAATATGAACGGCCGCACGCACCCGCGATGCCGCGATATTGTCCGCTCTCATAGGCATAATAGAAAAGTTGTGTCTGGAGGATACGTGTATGCGAATCCGCTAGCACAGCACAGCAATATACGTTGCGGGAGGAATCCGCTGCGGGCGACCGCCGCGGGTGCCGACATCACCGCTTCATAGAAAGAAGAACCATACAATGGCTCCTAAGAAGAAAGTCTCGGCGCTGATTAAGCTCCAGATCCAGGCTGGCAAGG
>OATH01001077.1_pt1 | contig 12355 bp, 5 predicted proteins | sample 1494971 | NCBI WGS metagenome assembly OATH01 (sample SAMEA2579949, study PRJEB22360) | human gut metagenome
TGTCGTAGTACTTGTAGGTGCCCAGGCGCCCGCCGAACACGACGTTCGGCTCGGCGGCTGCCCTGGCTGCGTACCGCTCATAGAGCGCCTTGTCGGCGTCCGTGTTGATCGGGTAGTACGGTTCGTCGCCACGCTCGGCGAAGCGGGAGTATTCCTCCCACACCACTGTCCTGTTGTGGTTCTGCGCGTCACGCCTCTCCGGGTTGAAGTTCTTGAACTCGATGGCGCGGGTGTAGGGCACGTCCGCGTCGGAGAAGTTCATCACCGGGCAGCCGAAGTGGTCGTCCTCGTCGTAGCGCACTTCCTTGAAGTCCACCGTGCGCCATTTCAGGTCGCCGAGTTCATAGCCGAAATACCGGTCAATCGGCCCGGTGTAGACCACGGGCGTGCCGGCGGCGCGCAGCGCCTTCTTGTTGAGCGGCTGGCTCTCGTCGAAGAAGTCGGTGCCGAGCGTCACATGGATGCGCGGGTCGTCGATCATGCGCTCCATCCACGCGGTGTAGCCGTCGCGCGGCAGTCCCTCCCATGTGTCTTTGAAGTAGCGGTTGTCGTAGTTGAACCGCACGGGCAGCCGCTTGATGATGCTCGCCGGCAGTTCGGCCGGATCGGTCTGCCATTGCTTGGCGGTGTAGTTCTTGATGAACGCCTCATACAGCGGCCGTCCGATCAGCTGGATGCCCTTGTCGTTGAGGTTTGTCGGGTCGGTGCCGGCCAGTTCACCGGCCTGTTCGGCGATGAGTTGCCTCGCCTCGGCGGGCGTGTAGACCGCCCGGAAGAACTGGTTGATGGTGCCGAGATTGATTGGCAGCGGGTAGACCTCGCCGTCGTGCGTGGCGTACACGCGATGCACGTAGTCGGTGAATGCGGTGAAGCGGTTGACGTAATCCCAGACGCGTTTGGTGGAAGTATGGAACAGATGGGCACCGTATTGGTGGATTTCGGCACCGGTCTCCTCGTCGATATAGCTGTACACGTTGCCGCCGATGTGGCTGGGCCCATCGATGATCTCGACCCGGGCGCCCGCGCGCTCCGCCGCCTGCTGTGCGATGGTCAGGCCGAACAGGCCCGCGCCGACGATCACCAAATCCGCGTTCATAGCTTCCTTCCGTTGCGGCCCGCGCCGGCGGTGCCGGTTGCGCCGCGACCCTTCCATTTGATGATTCGCGCTGTTCCCCGCGTCGAATATGAACGGCCATCATGTGCGTTTCGTTCTCAGCTCGACCAAGGATACCGCACATTATCGACCGCGCAACCATCCCTGTGAACGATTTGATGAACGTTCGGTGACGGCATGTCCGGCGTCTTTTACAGCGCGCACACGACCAGATATATGGCCACCACGTGGCAGGTGTACCCGATGACCGTGCCCATGTGAAACACCTCGTGAAACTCGAACCAGCCCGGAATCGGATTGGGTTTGCGGATCGCGAAGCATGTGGCGCCCGCAATGTAGGCGGCCCCGCCGCACGCAATCAGCACGGTCGCCGCCGGACCCACCGCGGGCGCGGTCCACAGCGCCGGAAGCAGTGTGACCGGCGCCAGCCCCAGCACCACGTACACGACGGTGAACACCCAGTTCGGCGCTCGCAGCCATACGATATGCATCACCGTGCCGACGAGCGCCGCCGCCCATATCACCGTCAGGTACGGCCATCGGATCGAAGGGCTGAGCGCGAACAGCACCGGCGTATTGGTGCCGGCGATGATCAGGAAGATGTTGGAGTAGTCGATGCCGCACAGCACGCGCGTCACCTTGGCGCTGCGCCACGGTACGACGTGCAGCAGGGCGCTGTTGCCGAACAGCAGTATCGCCGACGCGCCGTAAATCGCGCATGCGGCCTTGACCGGTCCGGCCGGCGCGATGCAGATCAGCACGATGGATGCGGCGATGCACAACGGCAGGGGGATGAGGTGCTGCCATCCGCGCAGTCGAGGCTTGCGGTTGCCGAATGCATCGACCGGCGTGACCTGGCGTTCGGCGGCTTTCAGTGTGGCCTTGGCTTGGCGATAGCGTGCGCGCGCGGCGCGATACTGCTCGAGGGCGCGGTTCATCGCGGTGGCCGAGGCACCGGTCTGCGTCGCGGCCATGCCGGCAGCGGTTGCGGTCTGCGCTGTGGTGGCCGCCCGCATCCCGCCGCCCGCGGTCTGTCGCCGCGCTGTTTTTCGTTGCGCCGCGGACTTGCGTATGGATGGTGCACTGATTGACGCGCTCATCATCATCACCTCGCTGCGGCCGGAATGCCCGGCCTACACTAACTTACGCTACCGTAACTTAGTGTAGGTCGCTGATGGTTCGCTGACAATGCTTCTCTGGTGGTGAATCGAATGCCGGCCGGGCCGCCGAAGGCAGCATGGCGGTTCGTGTGTATCATATATTGACCGTCAGCTGAAGATTTTCATAGTTTTTTCTTATAGCCGGGCATAAGCGGATTGTGGATGCGCCGGGATCCGGAAGTACGTGCTCGACTGCCGTAATGGATGCCGGTCGAATATGCTGTGGCCGCATGGGAGGGGCTGAAAAGCGCGGTCTGATGGAGGTCTGCCTGTCTGACGATGGCGTGCGTCATGCGCGGTACGTGAGAGTCGGCGTATATGGCATTGTGAGGTGAGTGTTAACAATATGTTTCTGAGACGTTGCGCGATGCGACAAAACGTAACGATATCGGACGAGCGCCAGGTCTAGTTTCTTTCACAGTGTCGTCGTGAGTGACGCACGCAAAGAGAGGAAAACAATAATGGCCAATAAGCAATGGCCTCGCTGGGTTGCCGCTGTAGCGGCCCTGGCGATGGCAGGCAGCCTGCCCGGTACCGCGCTCGCGGCTCCGGCACAAGGTGACGCGGCGTCCACGACGCCGACTCTGTCGACCGGCAATCTGAAGAGCAAGGTCTCATCCCAGCTTCAGCAGGCGAAGGGCGAGGTCACCGCATTCATCCAGACCACCAGCCCCTCCGCGCTGGAACGCAAGAACAGTGTGCTCAAGAACTTCAGCAGGCAGCGTTCCGCGCTGCCCACGCTGAAGCAGCGCGCGCAGTCGGCCCAGGCGGCCACGCAGAGCGCGAAGACCGCCGAGAAGACCTCGGTGAACGTGTTCTCGCAGCTGCAGTCGCTGGACTCCAGCGCCAAGAAGATCTACTCCACCTCGTATGCGCTGTCCGGCGTAGCCGTTCGCGCCGACGCGGCGTCGCTGCGCAAGCTCGCCGAGCAGTCCGGCTCGGTGGCGCACATCACGATCCTGACGCCCAAGAAGGCGCTCGACACGACCAACGGCAGTGGCGAAGCCCCCGCGAACAAGAACAACGACCAGCTGGTCAACGCCGTCAAGACTTGGGAACAGACCGGCAAGACCGGCAAGGGCGTGAACATCGCAGTCGTCGACACCGGCCTCGACTACACGCACGCCGACTTCGGCGGCGCAGGCACCACCGAGGCCTACCAGACCGCGCTGAACTCCACCGCCGACCCGCTGACCGACCCGAAGGGCAGCAAGCTGCTCGACAAGACGAAGTTCAAGGGCGGTTACGATTACGCCGGCGCCACGTATAACCCGAACGCCGGCAACAACAATCCCACCCCGGACGCCAACCCGATCGACGGCCAGGGCGGCCACCACGGCACGCACGTCGCCGGCACCGCGCTGGGCTACGGCGTCAAGGCCGACGGCACCTCGGGCAAGACCGATACCGCAGGCTACCAGAAGCTGACCGCCGGCGACATCGCCAGCTGGAAGATTGGCCCCGGCGCCGCTCCCGAGGCCGGCATCTACTCGTACAAGGTGTTCGGCGACAACGGCGGCACCACCGACCTGGTGCTCGAAGCGCTTGACGGCATCGCCAAGCACAACACCGAGGCGGAAGTCAACGGCGACGAGTCCAGCCGCATCAGCATCGTCTCCATGTCGCTCGGCGGCAGCTTCGGCGCCTCCGACGACCCGGAGAACGTGGCCGTGGATAACCTCACCGCAGACAACGTGCTGTCCGTGATCGCGGCCGGCAACGACGGCGACATCACCGACATCATGGGTGCCCCCGGCACCGCCAAGAGCGCGCTGACCGTGGCCGCGAGCCAGTCCGGCAAGGCGCTGCAGGACGCCGTCGAAGTGACCGACGGCCCGGCCTCGCTCAAGGGCCAGACCCTCGCCGGCCAGTACTCCGTGAACTACGCGAAGCTCGACGACTTCTCCCTGACCGGCAAGGTCGTGCGCGTCAAGGACAAGGACAACCTGGAAGGCTGCAAGGCATACTCCGCCGATGACGCCGCTGCCGTCAAGGGCAACATCGCCTACGTCGAATGGAACGACGCCGCTGTGAACTGCGGCTCCAAGACCCGCTTCGACAACGCCGAGAAGGCCGGCGCGACCGGCATCCTGTTCGGCTCGCAGGCGAACATCCCCGAGTCCGGCATCGGCGGCAACGCCGACATCCCCGGCTTCCAGCTGGTCAAGAACGCCGCCGAGAACAAGGACCTGCAGAGCGCCATCGATGACGGCACGCTGACGGTGACCCTGTCCACCAAGCTGCGTATGAGCAAGGACGCCGACTACTCCAGCGAGAGCGAAGACACCATCGCGTCCTTCACCTCCCGTGGCATCCACGGCTCCTATGACGGCACCGCCAAGCCCGATGTCTCCGCCCCCGGCGTGGGCATCGTGTCCGCTTCGGCCGGCACCGGCAACAGCGACGAGATCATGAGCGGTACGTCCATGGCCACCCCGTTGACCTCCGGCGTCGCCGCGCTGGTCCGTCAGGCCCGGCCCGAATACCTGGCCAACGTGGTCAAGGCCCAGCTGATGAACACCGCCAACCACGACGTGTTCACCGCGGATCGCAAGACCGCGTACGGCCCGCTGCGTGTGGGCTCCGGTCGTATCGACGCGCTCGCCGCAGTGAACAACAACGTGCAGCTTGCCGGAGAGGATAACGAGGCCATCACCGCGCAGTTCGGCGTCATCCCGGTCGGCAAGGACGGCTACACCGACAAGCAGACCATGCGGCTCGTGAACAACACCGATCATGACATTACGTACAAGCTCACATACTCGGCCCGCACCCCGGTGCCGGGCGTCACGTACTCGGTGAGCGGCGACAACGGTGGGGACACCGTGGTCGCCAAGTCCGGGACCAGCACCAGCTTCCGCGTGAAGATCAGCATCGACCAGTCCAAGCTGACCCGCACCCGCGACGCCACGCAGTCCGCGCAGGTCGCAGGCAAGGACCGCCAGTACGTGACCGACGCCAGCGGCATCATCACCGCGACTCCGGTCACCCAAGAGGATGACGCCACCACGCTGCGTGTGCCCGTCACTTCGGTGCCGAAGGCAATCTCCGAAACCACCACGGGACTGAGCGGCTTCAACAACAAGAAGGGCACGCTGTCCGTGTCCGGCCATGGCCTTGACCAGGGCGACACCGCCACCGGCTACCACTCCGAGCTCGTCCCGTTCGTGTACGGTGCCGAGGATCCGGTCGACGGCTACACCGGCAACGGTGACGCCGCTCGCAGCCTTGCCGCAGGTGACATCCGCGCGATCGGTTATTCCAGCACCGCACCTCAGCTCTCCGATCCGTCGCAGGGCCTGCTGAGCTTCGGCATCATCACCGACAAGACGTGGTCCCACCTGGGCAACAATTTCGTTCCGGACGTGATCTTCGACGTGGACGGCGACATGAAGGCCGACTACATGATTTCGGTGAGCACCACCGAAGGCAACACGCAGTACGACACCGCATGGGCCACGACGACTTCCGCGACAACCGGCAAGGTCGTTGACGAGGAGCCCATCGACCCCGCATATGTCTCCGACTCCAACCAGGTCGTGCTCTCCGTGAAGCTGTCCGCCCTTGGATTCACCAAAGACACCAAGGTCGCCCCGATCGCCTACATGGCACAGATCGAGTCGATTTACGCTGCCGGCGCGAAGGATCAGTACATCGTCGACACTGCGGGCGGTTCCAAGGACGACTCGTTCGACGCGTACCACCCTGCCCTGTGGTTCGGCGACTCCGCCACCGAAGGCAACGGCACGGTCAGCTTCCCCGACGAGAACGGCACGAAGGTCGCCGTCCACACCGCGGATGATTCGTCCGAGACCGCTCCGAAGGTGCTGGCGCTGCACAAGAACGGCTTCTTCCCGAACATCGAGACCGATGAGCCCGTCATCGACGCGCACACCGTGAAGAACATCGACAAGGCGCTGCTGGAGACTCTGGTCTTTGCCGCTAGCAAGTACCAGGAATCCAACTACACGGCGGATTCGTGGGCCGCATTCAAGAAGGCCTTCGACGCGGCGAAGAAGGTGCTCGACTCCGACACGGCCACGCAGCAGCAGGTCAACGACGCCTACACGGCGTTGCGAACCGCCATCAACGGGCTCGTCAACGCGACCGCCAAGCCGTCTAAGGACAAGCTGAAGGCGGCGGTGGATGCTGCGGCCAAGCTGAAGGAATCCGACTACACGGCGGATTCGTGGGCTGCGTTCGTCAAGGCGCTTGATGCCGCCAAGGCGGTGCTCGCCAACGACAACGCGACTCAGGAAGAGATCAACAACGCGACCGGCGCTCTGTTCAAGGCCGAAGAGGCTTTGGTGAAGAAGGCCGGCACGCCGACGAAGCCCGGCAAGCCGAGCCAGCCTGGCGCCCCGGCGAAGCCCGGTGCGTCGGGCGCCAACAGTGGCCAGAACGGCAGCAATGCCGGCGTCGCCAAGACGGGTGCCGCTGTCACTGGCATCTCGGGCGTAGTCATGCTGCTGCTCGCCGCCGGGGCCACGCTGGTGATCATTCGCCGGCGTGACGCGGTGCGTCGCTAGTCTCCCATAGCCGATAATGCCCTTTCCCGCGAGCGCGGGGAGGGGCATTATTGTCGTTGCGCACCCGATATCCGGGGGTGATGTATACTAGTACAGCCTTCACGTGGCGTTATGTCACCCAATCCCCCCAGGGCAGGAATGCAGCAAGGGTAAGTGGCCTCTGTCGGGTACGTGAAGGTTTTCTTTTTCTTTTCTTGGCCCCTCACCCTGACCGTCGCGGCGCCGTGAGGCTTAAATTACAGGTTGAAATCGCCGTTCTTGGCAATTCCCCGTGCGAAATCGCCGTTTTTGGACCTTGAAACGGCGATTTCACACGGGGAATAGTAGATTTCGGCGATTTCAACCCGTATTTTGATATGCCGGGGCCAGGTTTTCGATTATTCTGTCGGAATATGGGCGCGATGAGGCGACTGACACATGTACAGGCTCTACAGTCTTGAACTATGAGTGAAGAACAGCGTGTTGATGATCCCGCCGAAATCTCGCGTGACGGTGCGATTCCGCCTGACGCCGTGCAGGTCAGCGGCGACCGGGCTGATGCGGCAACGTCGGCGGAACGTCTGCCGTCCACGGAGACGACCGATGCGCCCGCTGACACGCCGAATGAGCCGGATACCGCAGCCGCATCGGATACGACGTCATCCGGCGCGTCGGCATCAGACCCCGCACCAGAACAGGCGCGCTCGTCGGCGAAACAGGAGCCAGAACCCGTGGTGCCGCAGGCGTCCCCGGCCAGCGCATGGTCCGCTTTGGAGACGATCGCGGATCATCCGCTGCGCGCCCTCGGATCGCCCGCGCAAACGCAAGGCCGCCGCGTCCGACGAACACGCGGCGGACATTGACGACGAGGCGGACATCGAGCGCGGATTGGCGCGTCGCGACCCGCTGACCGTGCGCCCGCGCGTGTCGAGCCGTGTGCTGTGTGCGGTGTTCGGCGTGCTGATGATCGCGATCTCGTTCGGCGCATGGTGGATCGCCGTGCGCACCGAGGACGGGCAATCATACGAGGATATGGTGTTCAGCGGCTTCCACGACAGCCTGCCGTCGTGGGCGTCCGCTCTGGTCGCCCCGTTCATCAGCCGCAATATCACGTCAATCGCCGGGCATCCGTTGAACTTCACCGTAATCGTCTCCGCGCTGCTGATCGTTGTCGCGGCGGTGGTGATGCTGGTACGCAAGCGTTGGTGGCTGGTCGGGCAGTCCGCGGTGTTCGCCGCGCTGTGTTTCGCGTCCACATATCTTAAAGGTGTGCTGCCGCGGCCGTTCATCATCAACACCGTGTCTCAGCCCGCCAATTCCGCGCCTTCCGGTCATACGATGCTGGCCGTCGTCGCGGGCGTGCTGCTGCTGTTCGCGGTTCCGCGCGGATGCCGTGCGTGGATGGCGCTGGTCGGGGCCGCCTATGCGCTGGTCATCGGCCTGTCGGTGATCGCGGGGGCATGGCACCGCCCGGTCGACGTGGTGATGAGCCTGCTGCTGGCGGGCGGCTTCGCGCTGCTGGCGATGGCATTCACGCGCACGTCCGGCATGGACGCGCCCGGCAAACGCGCGTCCTCGCCGAGCGTGCAGATCGTCGGCACGGTGATGATTACGGCGGGTGTGCTGTGCTGCTGCTATGCCGCATACATCATGTGGCAGATTGAGCCCGGTCTGAGCCTGAGCGCGAGCTGGGCGAGCGTCGGCGCCCACGTCTCCACCTTCGCGATGATAGCCGGTGTTTCGTCGCTGGTGTTCGGGATGCTGCTGGCGATGCGCCAGATCACGGCGTCCCCGTTGAGCCGAGCCGGCCTGGTGGGGGCGCCGCCGGCCCCGCCGAAGAAGAAGCGGTGACCGCCGCGGAGCCGCGCGATTTGCCGTTTGACCATGCCGCGTGAGTATGATGAAGGCCAATGACATTGTAGGTAAGGAGAGACAATGGGCACCGGCAACAAGCTTGTCATCGTGGAGTCTCCCACCAAAGCGAAGAAAATCGGTGGGTATCTTGGCAGCGGCTACACCGTCATGGCATCGGTCGGTCACATCCGTGACCTTGCACAGCCCAGTCAGATTCCCGCGGACGACAAGGCCAGGTTCGGCAAGTTCGGCGTGGACGTCGACGATGGCTTCAAACCGTACTACATCGTCGACGGTGACAAGAAGAAGACCGTCGCCGAACTGAAAAAAGCGCTGAAGAACTCCGACGAGCTCTACCTCGCCACTGATGAGGATCGCGAAGGGGAGGCGATCGCCTGGCACCTGGTGCAGACGCTCAAGCCGAAGGTTCCCGTCAAGCGCATGGTGTTCCACGAGATCACCAAGGACGCCATCAAGGCGTCGCTGGGCAACACCCGCAACGTGGACGAGGACATGGTGGACGCGCAGGAGACCCGCCGCATCCTCGACCGCCTCTATGGCTACGAGCTGTCGCCCGTGCTGTGGCGCAAGGTGGGCCCCGGATTGTCGGCCGGCCGCGTCCAGTCCGTCGCCACACGCCTGATCGTCGAGCGTGAGCGCGAGCGCATGGCGTTCGTGCGCGCCTCCTACTGGGACGTGACCGCGGTGCTGGGCGCGACGGACGCGGAGGGCGAGCCGGCGTCGTTCGAATCGCGCATGGTGTCGCTTGGAGGCAAGCGACTTGCGGGTTCCAAGGATTTTTCGGATGACGGCAAGCTCGCGCCGTCCGGTTTCGCTGACAACGTATGCCAGCTGGATGAGGCCCATGCGAACGCCCTCGCCAAGCTCCTGGCCGACGCGACCTTCACCGTGGCATCGATGGAGACCAAGCCGTACCGTCGCCGCCCGTTCCCGCCGTTCACCACATCCACGCTGCAGCAGACGGCCGGCAACCGCCTGTCCATGAGCTCGCGTCAGACCATGCGTGCCGCGCAGGGGCTGTACGAGAACGGTTACATCACGTATATGCGAACCGATTCGGTGACCTTGTCGCAGGAGGCCATCGCCGCCGCCCGTGATGCCGTCGAATATCATTTCGGAAAGTCGTTCCTGTCCGATGGGCCCAAGCAGTATGTGACGAAGACCGCTAGTGCGCAGGAGGCCCACGAATGCATCCGACCCGCCGGCGCGCGGTTCCATGACCCGGCGGAGCTCTCCGGCAAGGTGCCCGCCGACCAGCTGAAACTGTACACGCTGATCTGGCAGCGCACGCTCGCTTCCCAGATGGCCGACGCCACCGGCTCCACCGCGACCGTGCGTCTGTCGGCTCCTGCCGGCGAGGACGGCGAGGCGATGTTCCAGGCGTCCGGCACGGTGATCGAGTTCCCCGGATTCATGAAGGCCACCGGGGAGGGCCGTCGTGCGGCGGCCCCCGCTGCCTCCTCGATGGGTGCCGGTGACGGCGAGGTCGCGGCGAAACGCGCCTCGCGCGAAACCGACGACAACGGATCGCCGCCCCCGATGCAGGCCGGGGCTGGTAATCGCCGGCAGGAAGACGGGCACGAGCCCCGGCCGCCGGCGCGATACACCGAAGCGTCGCTGGTGAAGACGCTGGAGGCCAAGGAAATCGGCCGTCCTTCAACCTATGCGAGCATCATCTCCACCATCATCGACCGTGGATACGTCTACGAGCGCGGTCGCGCCCTGATTCCATCGTGGCTGGCGTTCTCGGTCATCAAGCTGCTGGAGACGAAATTCCCCAAGTACGTCGATTACCAGTTCACCGCGGATATGGAGAACGGGCTCGACCAGATCGCGCACGGTCAGGAGACCGGCCGTGACTGGCTGATTTCCTTGGCGACTCGGGCGGACGAAGCGCCCGCGGGCCTGCAGCAGCAGGTCGCGCAGCTGGGGGAGATCGACGCCCGCGCCATCAACACCATCGACATCGGCGACGGACTGCACGTGCGCGTCGGTCGGTACGGCCCGTATCTCGAAGACATGAACCACGTGGATGCGGCGGGCAACCCCAAGCGGGCCTCCCTGCCCGACACCATGGCGCCCGACGAGCTGACCGTGCAGGTCGGCCATGAGCTCATCGACAGCAATGCCGGTGGCCCGCGCGAGCTGGGCGTCGACCCGGCAAGCGGCGGCACGGGCGAAGTGCGCAACGGCCGGTTCGGCCCGTATGTGGCCTTGGTGCCGCTCGAGACGGACGGCGGGTCATCCGAGACGAAGTCCAAGAAGACCACTGTGCCCAAGCCCAAGATGGCGTCCCTGTTCAAGACGATGAGCCCCGAATCGATCACGCTGGACGATGCGCTGAAACTGTTGTCGCTGCCGCGCACCGTGGGCGTTTACGAGGAGGCCAACACCGAGACCGGCGAACTTGGCGAGGTCACGGTCGAGGCGAACAACGGCCGGTACGGCCCCTACCTGACCAAGACCGGAGCCGACGGCAAGTCCGAGACGCGGTCTCTCGCCTCGGAGGATGAGATCTTCACCGTGGACGTCGACAAGGCGAAGGAACTGTTCGCCCAGCCGAAATACGGACGCGGCCGTGGACGCGGCACCGCGAAGCCGCCGCTGCGCGAGCTCGGCCCCGATCCCGAAACCGGCAAGAACGTGACCATCAAGGATGGCTTCTACGGCGCCTACATCACCGACGGCGAAACGAACCGGACCGTGCCCAAGCAGTACACGGCCGAGTCCATCGAGCCGGCCGAGGCGTTCCGCCTGCTGGCCGAGAAGCGTGCCGCCGGCCCGTCCAAGCGCGGGCGTCGCAAGACGACGGGCGCCACCGCGAAGAAGACCGCCGCGAAGAAGAGCTCCACGGCATCTGCCACCAAGAAGACGGCCGCCGCGAAAAAGACGGCCGCCAAGAAGACCACGGCCAGGAAGACCGCAGCGAAGAAGACCGTCGAGTAGAGTCACGTCGCAGCCGCCATGGCGGCCTGGCCGCGTCGCATGCCGCCATCGCGTACACTGTGGGCAAGGGGGTAGATATGACTGGATTGTTCATTTCTTTCGAAGGCGTTGACGGCGTAGGGAAGACCACGCAGGTCGAGCGCCTGCGTGACTACTTGGAGGCTGCAGGCCGCGAGGTCGTGGTGACGCGTGAGCCGGGCGGCACGGCATTGGGCGGCAGCTTGCGTCAGCTGCTGCTGCGTGAGCCGGGAGACGCCGCGGAAGCCGACGGCACCGATATCGCACCGCGCGCGGAGGCGCTGATCTTCGCCGCCGACCGGGCGCAGCACGTGGCTGAAGTGGTCCGTCCGGCGCTGGAACGCGGAGCCGTGGTGATCACCGACCGGTATCTTGATTCGTCGCTCGCCTATCAGGCGGGAGGCCGTGAACTGACCGCCGACGACGTCCGCGGGCTGAGCATGTGGGCGACCGGCGGGCTGATGCCCGTGCGCACGACATGGACCCGACGGCGGCGCACCGGCGTCTCCAGCATGACGCGGATCGCATGGAGTCCGCGGGCGACGAATTCCAGCAGCGCACCAGGCAGGCGTTCCTCGATCTGGCAGGCCACGAGCCGGGCCGTTTCCGCGTGATTGACGCCGCATGGCCGATCGAGGCCGTATGGGAGCACATCAAGGCGGACGTTGACGCGGTGCTGGCCGATGCCGCGGCGGATGAGCGGGCCGCGGCGCAGGGGGGTGCCCGGCTCGTCG
>OATH01001085.1_pt1 | contig 12163 bp, 10 predicted proteins | sample 1494971 | NCBI WGS metagenome assembly OATH01 (sample SAMEA2579949, study PRJEB22360) | human gut metagenome
GCAATCCGGAGCGGGGGGGCGGGGGTGGCGGGCCCCCGCCGATCTGGACAGGGCCGCCAAAGAGTGTAGGAATCCGCTCGGCGCGGACGCGACAAAGTCGGCAAGACCCTCGAGCATCATACAGATCGACCGGAACCTGCTCGAGACCAAGCTCGACCGCCTGGTCGCCGAGAAGGTCACCGAACCATTGAACGCGATGCCCGGCGCTTCAGGCCGACGAGATCGCCAACGCCGCCAGATACGAGCGCGCCGGGGAGCGGAAGGTGTACCGCGCCGGCCACTACGACCGGAGCCTGACCGCCAAGGCCGGCAGGCTCGAGCTCAAGGTGCCGAAATTGAAGGGTGCCCTGTTCGCGTCCGCGGTGATCGAACGCTACCGCAGACGCGAGTCCGGTGTCGGGGAGGCGCTGATCGACATGTACCTGGCCGGCGTGTCCACCAGGCAGGTCGACGACATCGGCCAGCTGCCGTGGGGCGACCGCATGCCCTCCCAGACATTGAGCGACAAGCTCAAGCGCGTGTACGCCGAGATCGACGAATGGCGCACGAGGCCGTTGGATGACGAGGCCCATACGTGGTTCGTGGACGGCGTGTGGCACAAGCGCTCCTGGGGCGGAAGCGTGGAGAACGTCAGCATCCTGGCCGCCATCGGCGTCAGCAAGGATGGCCACCGCGAGGTCATCGGCGCCGCCGAGGGCATGAGGGAGGATTCCGCCAGCTGGGAGCAGTCCTTTCGCGGCATGATCGAGAACGCGGCCTCAAGGGCGTGCGGCTCGTGGTCGGCGACCGGTGCGCGGGACTGGCCTCCACGGTGGACTCGATACTGCCGAAGGCGAGGTGCCAGCGGCGCATGGTGCACTTCTTGCGCGACGTGCTCTCCAAGACGCCGCCGACCCACCGCGAATGGGCGTGCGCGGCCCTGAAGGCCGTGTTCGCCATGGAGTCCCGGGAATCCGCGTTGGACAAGGCCGGGACCGTCGCCGCGGAGATGGAGTCCAGGAGGCTGAAGGCCGCCGCCAACCGCCTGCGGGAGGGGATCGGCGAGGCCACGACCTACCTGCTGCCGGAGTTCCCGGACGGGCACCTCAGGAGGATCCGCACGAACGACATGATCGAACCGGCCCAACCGGGAGATCAGGCGGCGCACGCGCGTCGTGGGAGGCTTCCCGGACGGGAACAGCGCGCTGATGCTCGTCTGCGCGCGCATCAGGTACGTCACCGCGAACGAATGGCCCAACCGGCGTTACCTCGACATGTCCCGGCTCGATGACAACCTGCAGGAAGCGAACCGGTCATCGCGCCATGGACGGGCATGATCCAAAGTGCGCAACCTTTCGGGCACTACCAGCGCAGCAGCCGCTCCGTCGTCTACCTTGCGGACCCGGCCAAATACTCGGGCGGCGATGTGGAGCTCCTTGGCAAAGGCTCCACCCCGGAAGGCCTCACCAAGAGCTGGGCGGCAAAAATGCCGCGCTGAATATGCTCTGGGTGATGCTCATTAAGTGGATTCTGTGGCGTGACTGCTGTTTCCGGCAATCTTGCCACAGAATCCATCAGTGCGAGAAACGGAGCTTCAGTTATGAAGAAATGCGATGATTGACTGGGGATAAATTAGTTATGGCAGTCCGAATCGTTGCAATGCTGGAGAATGAAGCTTTGGCGTTTACTGATGGCTATAGCTTCAGGCGATATGGGCATCCGACTTTATCTAATCGTCGCATCAGATTGACGATAACGGCGCTTTGTTTATCTGTCGGGATTTTTGCAGGTATGGAAGCTGCAACATTTACGCATCCACGTTCCTTCTCATCTCCTTCATTTTCAGAGATAAGCCATTGAGCCACATCCTTCCAGAATTTGGCACCAGCATTTATCACGGAGGCTGTGTACTCAATGCCGTTTGTTTCTCGTTGCTCTTTCGCGCTGCTTCTGTTGCGTGTCCATTCCTCTTTAGGGGAAATCAGCTGATTTAGCCAAGCTGGATTCCAATCGACATGCAATGCCTTCACTGTTTCCCAGCAGCGTGGCTGCTTGGCCCATTCACTGATATTACGGTACCCCTGAGCTGGGTTCATAAGGACTGGATGGACCGCATCGGCTGCCTGTCGAATAACGGTTCTGAATGAATCATCAAGGGATTGAGCATTCCAGATTCGTTCGAAATCTACCTTTTTCTTGTACTGGCGAGTTGCTTCCGCGATTAGTCCGATCGTCAGTACAACGTGCTGCGCCCGATAACCTCCTGCTTCGTACCATTCCATTTGGGGAATGTTTTTTTCAGTAGCATCCCAGATTATCTTTTGCGCAATGAGTGTTTTGTAGTAATGCTCATTGAATTGGAGATCGTTCTCAGCCCAAGCGTCTGCAATGTCTTTGGCGAATTCTGCGAAGTTTTTCTGGGCGCCACGGTTAACGAAATAGACTTTGTCGGTCCAGACCATTGCGTATTTCGCCAAATCGGTTTTGGCGAATTTCTGGTTCTTTGGATATTCTGCCAGAAAAGCTTTTCTCTCGCCGCGAGTGAGACATGCCTGGGCATCACCATATTGACCTCTGGCACGTTCATAAAACCATTTAGTTTGATTGAAACTTCCTTCTTGTGCTGGTGCCAAGATGCGTCTGGAGAATTTTTCCATACGTGCATGGAACGGATGATTGGCGAATAAATCAGCCTGTGAGACTTTGTTCTGGCTGTTGGCATATTCCGAAATACGCGGAACGAGGTCTTCGGCTTCTTTTGGATCGACAATGCTGAGTTTCATTTGGACAAAGACCTTGCTAAGGTCTTTGTCCGCTCTGTAAGCTGCGTAGATGGATGCCGTGGTCTGCCCACCATTGACAATCTGCAGGTTGTCTAGGGAAAGTATATTGAGCCCATCTGATGTTGTTTCGGTCTCGGCATGCTCAGCCGTGGCGGTCAACCCATTATTGAATGAGAAGAAGAGTTCCGGTTCGCCCTCAAGCGTTCGTTTGATGCCTTTGTTGACATTGCTGCGAGCCTGCAAGAAGACTCGAACATTCTGTTCGAGCAATCTTGCTCCCCAACGGTCATAGATGTGTGCCAGATCATTGCCCGGAATAGCTGCTAGGTACACGGTATTCTTCGCGTCCTTTGTGCTGGCGAGCAACGCCCGCAGTGGGTGCAAAGGTTTTTCGTCAAACCGTACTTGCAACGGCTCTTGCCCGGTCGCAGCCTTGGTAAGAGCGAAGATGCGCTTGATATCCCACACGCTGTATACGACTGAGCGACCTTGATAGTCTCCGGCTGTCTTGCCATCGATCCGGTTGCTGAGTGTTTTATTGGTCAATAAATACAGGCGGATTTTAGTTATTCGATTCCATCGTGTCGCGATTAAATCAGCCAATCCGAAGCCCGGATCGGAGGCTTCCAATGATCGGCGCCATTGAGGGTTGAGCGCGTTGCTGAGGTAACGCATAAGGCGGTTAAAAATCACGTTCATGTCGCGGGTTCCTAATGTCACCAGATCTCCACCTTGATGGAAATCAAGAATGATAAGTCCCAGCGTCAATGGTTCGTCAGAGTCTCCCGTAGAACGGCTTTCAAGGGGATCGCCGCAATATCCGTCGACGCGAAGCTGACCATTAGCGGGCTGATAACTAGCGCGGATGGCTTCACTGAACTCTCCAACGTCAGTAAGGTAGTCGGTGAACCTGTCGAAAAAAAAGTCCTCTTTCCAACCACCATTTTCTGATTCTTGAAGAATGTCTTGGAAGAATTCTTCTGAGAACTGCTCTAGTTCAGTCATATCAGGCATTGTTACTTCCTTAAAGAATCCAGCATCTTGTTTTCGCTTATTTCAAACTGGTTGCAGTAATTGATATTCACCTTGTATGTGACGTGGGAAATCGCCGGATTCAACAAGCCTTCTTTAATATGAGGAAAATCTTGAGTAACGGCAAAGCAGCGAATGATTCCGATGCTCCATAGCGTATTCGAGTAATCATCCGTTTCGTCATAACCAACTTGTGAGAGTCTTAAGTCGAATTCAAGAGCTTCCAATGGGGATTCTAATGATTCACGCGCATGATGAACGTAATCGGTGAGCGTATGACCCTCGGTTTGGGATACAGCTTGATTCACCTCAACGACATACAAATACAGCGTTTCATCGTCGTTTACGCTTAGTTGCGATGAGGAACTGACGGTGATGCTGGGCGTTCCGGAACCTCGATTCGATTTGACCTCTATTGAGGTTTGTCCGAACACGAAATCATGAGGGGATCGCTGCGGCCCGACCCAGCTTTGCAATGCTGCCTTGGATCCTAGAATTCTCAAGGCTACGTTCTTGAAGCAGGTTAGTTCCGCGATCAATCCCTTTTGCTCTTCATCGGTCAGTCCTTTTTTGACGCCTCGGAAAAAATATGCCCAACGTTCTAAGCGGAGAATAACGGCATGTCGTTGCCCGTCTTCTGGAATGGTCTGCAAAACAGCGATGATATCTAGGCATACCTTGAGGAATGCCTCACGCATAGCTGAATCCTGCAATGCGATGACAATGAGGTGCCGTGACCTATCTTCACCGGTTGTGATGCCCTTGAACCGTGGCATTGGATCGGTGCAGCGCTCTCTGACGCCATAACCGATGAGCAGGGCTGGATTGCCTGTCTCGTTCAGAGACCAGTGCAAATCGCGCTGTTGCGGATTCAGCAATTCGTCTACACTTCTACTCGCGTAATATGCGTTTGACGATATATCCCGTATGCCCTTCCAAGGATTAAACTCAGTCGTCTGGTTCGTCATCATCGGTTCCCTCACTGTCAATGTCATGTCCAATCTGGCGGAGCATCACATCGTTGTAGACATAAGTGACCTCTTCCTTAATCCCGACTTCCGGGAAACTGATGCTCCATCCGACGGTTTTTTCGACATGAGTCGCAGAAGGCCAGAATGCCGTTTCTCCTCCCTGGTTTTTGAGCCAGTTTTCATATGCCGCACTATTTTCATACTGAAGCGCCAGAGGATGAATAACTAGCAGTGGTCTGCGGCCGGGAATCTGCCGATAATAGATATCAGACACGTTTTTTGTATCAGGATTTTTCTCGTGGAATCGTTTTTCCGCTCGTGCGATTTCTGCATCGTTGAGGGTTGCCTTTTCCACGCCTCGGCTGGAAAGGCGCCTGTTGGGCACATAGAAAACGGACTCATTTGCGCCGTGAATAGGCGTACGACGCTCACGAATGCTTGTCTCTCCAAAAGCTGTAAAAGTGGCGTCGGTCTGAGGTTGGCTGGGCGCGGTTATGAAAACATCCCAATCGCCATGGCCTCGTTCCTCAAGGAGATCGATATGCCTGAGCAGATACCCGCTGTTTGTCTTTGGTGATTCGATTGAATTGTGATAGCGCCTGATGTAATCACGGATTAGATCGCTCGGCACACGACGTATAAGCTTGCCGGATGGCCTTCCGCAATTTGTCGAGTAATTCTCGTCAGGAAGGCAATGATGCGCCTGCAGCTCTCTCAAGAAGTCTTGAACGAGTTCCTCGTTCGTGCGAAGCGTTTCAGGGTCGCGGTCGAAGGCAGACGTTTCAACAAACGCACCGTCAAGCCGGACTTTTGCTGGCTTGATCGTCGTTCCCGCTCCCATCTTGTTCCGTGCGGTAATCATCAATGTATCTGGACTGCTTTTGATTCTTAAGCCATACTCTTGGGGCGTTGAATGTGCGGTGCACATGGCCCGTACTTCATCAATCAGTTCTTTAGTCGCATTAGCAACGTACGCATACCATTGTGCAGATTGCTCCGTCATCCAGACACGACAGAGATCTTCGTAGCCGAAACGATATCCGAACCAGCGGGCCATCTGCATCAAAGAGTCGTAAGCTCTAGCGTTACGCGCGTAATACGATACGATAAGCCCCTCAAGTGTTAGGCCACGTGAGAGTCGGTATCCGCCAATGGCGATTACACGTTGTGGAGAATGCTCGTAATCCAGAGCATCTTTAGACTGTGAATTAATCTCCGCCAAGGTAACGGGGCGAATCGTTTCTTGTAGAACAGCAAGTACGTCATCCCAAGTGAACGGGAACTTGGAATATTCTTTTTCCCATATCTGGTGAAGCTCGCGTAATTTAGCGGAAGAGCTAAGAGCCAAATCGCTCGGCAACGCCGCATAGGAATTGATAGAGCGGCGAAGCATTTCGACATAATTGTCGATGAGATAGTAAATGGAATGCTGCACCGTTCTGTACGGAGACATGTTGACCATCATTGTCATATGTTCGTCTTTGTCCTCGGACAGTACTCGAATGGCGCAGGCAACGATGAACGTATCAATCGCCTGTTCCAGGCTTTGAGGAAGTTCTTCCAGAACATCGCCGCTACGACGTTTAATTCCCTGACTTGCATCATCATCAAAAATCCATCGCACATACTTGGGTCTTGGATTGTCGATGTCGCCGAATACTTTTTCAGCGCCAAAATACGCGGTTGATTGCTCTAGCGTGTAGATGAAGCTCCGCGGGAAGATATCGTCGCCAGCTTCTTCGTCGCTGCTCTTGGAATCAATGAGCACATTGGCAAACGGCGTCGCGGTGTATCCCACATAGGCGCTCTGGGAGAAAAGCTTCAGCATCTTGCGGATTTGACCGTTGATTTTAGAAATGTTGCCCTTGTCGTATTCGACGTTGATCGAAGCGTTATCAGCTTCATCGTCAATCAGCAGGAGCGGACCGTCGTCTTTGCAATTATTTTCAAGCCAGAGAGAAATTTCTCGCAGTGAATTGGTGTTCTTTTTAATCACGAATACGAGAGGCTCTCTGACATGGCCAGAGGTCACTCCGCGCATGGTGTCTTCGGTGGCTTTGTTGAAATCCCTGATTCGTGAGGTGCCTAGTAGGGGACGGCGTTGCTCGCGGTTTCCCACGCCAACATATTTTTTGCTGACGAGGTCATAGCCAACGAAACCATCTTCGATGCGCTCTTGGGTTTGATTTCGGAGCACATTGTAGATTCCCGCCATCACGATGATAATTTTGTATCCGGCATCGGCGGCTTTGGAGATGAGTCCAATGTAATTGGCCGTTTTGCCGGATTGCACTGAAGCAACCACAAGCCCACGTCGGTCGAAGGGCTCATCCGTTCGAGGATTGGCGATGACATCGAGTATATTGTCGGTGTCTCGGTCCATGGAGCGTAAAGTGTCTGTTGACCAGTGCTTCTTATTGCGAAGATAATCGCGATAGCGGTTCCAATAGAACCAATCGATATCAGGCTTTTCGAGATTCAGCCAAGGCTCGATCTTGTCATCCTGATAGCAGAAACCAACTGGCTTGAGGAAATCTTCCTTGGTTTTGTAGTCGCAAATGAGCTTATTGATAAATTCCTCTGGATTGTCCAACTTTATATTTTTAAAATCAGGATAAAGGTGAGCCATATTCAGCCATGTCCGAAAACATTCTTCGATAGCTTCCTCAGTAACCGAGCTAGGGTCATCATTACGTTTTTTGTCGAGATCGCGTTCGACGTTCTCGTAAATCCATTCGGCCATAGGCTTGTTGTTGTTCATTGTTCCTCGATTCCTAGTGCAGCCAGAGTTTCATTCCAACGAGTTTGATATGGTTCAATGACGTGCATGGCTTCCAGAGCCTCGTCGTCGTTTTTGAACTGTTTTAACGCAGCAAAGAACATTCGCGCATTCCTTGCAAAGTCTTCCATTTCCATCACAGGTGCGGCGACGTTTTCAGCGTTATTGGACATGTCATAAAATAGTGCCTCTGTGGGTAGCATGGCTTCAATCAACGCGATAAGGGAATCGAATTGTTCTTGTCCCGTTGCGTCAAGATCCTCTCTAAAGTTTTTTAGAATGGGATGTTCCGTATTGATGCTGTAGGTGGTTTTTTCTCCATTCTCAATTCGGTTCCAAACAGGGTAAACGGTAGGACTTGTCAGACGGGCTCCTCTGCGTCTGTACACTTTGCGAGAAGGTGCGCCTATCGTTTGAATAAGGGTTTTTACACGTTTGCGAACGATTTCCGGCATCTGCGCGGAAACCTTTTTGACGTCGATCTTCCAGGATTCGTCTTGATTTGTCCCGATATCTATTTTCACTCGGGTCAGTTGCGTGAGAGCGATTTTCTTGGCTAGGCCGAACCATGTGCCAAATATGATGAGACGTTTGGCGCGATAAAGGTATACGCCTTGATTGCGCAGATATCCGCCCGGCAGTCCGTAATGGTCGTAGTCGCGCTTGTCGTTATATGTCGAGATATGAGGAAGCGTAAACGATCGCAGTGTGACGCCGGGGCAAACTACTTCCTCGGGGGAAACTTGGGTGGCTTCATTCGCGGTATTAAATGGGTCAATGGGGTCAAGGCGTCGCCCGTTGATAGATATGCTGATTCTCTGAATGCTTTTTTCTCCAGACAAGAACCTGTGGAAAACTAGGGAGAGATAATCCTGCGATTCGCTGACTACGCGTTCGTAATCGACCTTGCCGGATCCATTGCATCCGGTTAGCCGATCGACCTTTTCCCAAAGGACCATTGTGCCGGTGGCCGGCAATTTATTGATTGCGAAAATGTGCTCGCAGTCGGTTCTCTCTAAAACAGACCACGAATTATCCTTGACGACGGTATCCAAATCCCATGTAAAAGCAGTCGTCTTGCCGGCTTGCCGTGATACGACTGTCAGCCGCCGGCATTGAGAGAATGAAGCGGTTTTCAGGCCTAGTCCGAAACGTCCTAAATCGCCTGAGGTTCGTTCATCTCTTGGATTGGTGCTGCCTAGGCGCATGGCTTGAAGAAGTTCTGAACGACCAAGCCCATCACCGTCATCGATAATTGCCACTTTGAAGGAATCATCGACAGGCATGGCGAATATGGAAATATTCTGAGCATGGGCCGTAATGGAATTGTCGATGATGTCCGCAAGGGCACTATTAAAGGAATAGCCTATGTCTCGGAGGCTCTCTATCAATATCCCGGGTTCAGGAGTCAGCTCAATCTCGTCAGCCACTTCGCTGTAGTTCCTTCCTTGCGCTCTGATTTATCCAGTATAGGGTGGATTTGGCCGTATCCGGCGCATATTCCCACCTATTTTGACCATTCAGGTGGCGCGGGCAAATCGCACTCAGATGTTTTGTCGGTCGAAGTAGTTTTTTGCGGGAATGTTGAAACATGCAGCAACGACCTTTGCGATTTGGTTCGCCAGCAATGGGGGCACCGCATTGCCGACCTGCTGGTATTGGGACGTGCGGTTTCCCTCGAAGAAATAATCGTCGGGGAAAGTTTGCAGGCGTGCGGCCTCTCGTACCGTCAGGCTGCGGCACTGCCTGAAATCGGGGTGGATGAAATAATGGCCGTCCTTGGAGATATGCGATGTGACGGTCGTGGAGGGGTGGTCGTACAGCTGGACGCGGAAACGGTCGGAGAACTCCACGGATTTCAGATCGGTGGAATCAGCGACGTTCTTATGCGCAGGAAGCAGATATGCCGGAAAATCCTTGAGCTTGGCGGGTCGGCCATGCACTTGGGCAAAGGCGGAGCAGAACAAATAACGGTCAAGGTCCTTCGCCATATGGGAGCGCGCAGCATGGTTGGTGAGTATGTTGCTGTTGATTGCGGATAGCCGGCCGCGATACCAATTGGTGAGAATCGTCGTATTCCCGGATTTCTGTACATGGTCCTCGGAGGTGAAGGCCGGGAGGTCGCTGATGGTGACTTCCGACAGCCTGTCGGCCAGATCGGAACCGGGATATTGTCTCGATAGCAGTTGCGCGGCTTTCAGGACATATTCTCCCCAGGAGGGGTTTCCTTCTTTGCCGCGGCGGGAAAAATCGCTTCGAAGCGGCGGCAGATCGGACAATGCGTCACGAACGGTTTTTTCTGGATGTAGCTTGAGCTGCGTTGAATTAACGTCAAAGTCATCGCGGATGCCGAGGAGAATCACGCGGTGTCTGGCTTGGGGAATGCCGTATCGTTCTGCTTTCACCACATAATCCGAGGGCTTCTGCGGGTCGGCGACCACCAGAGAGTGAATGGTGTAGCCGGCCTCTTTGATGTCGGCCCGAATCATGCCGAGCACGCCTTCGTTATGAAGCTGCGCCGAAAGGATGCCCTTGACGTTTTCCATTACGAAGATTTCGGGCCTGATCGCCTTCAGGAATTGAAGATAGCATTTGTAAAGGGTCTGTTTGACGTCCTTTTGGAGTGTTGGGTCGTGGGCGCGGCGCGAACGCCCGACAAGGGAATATGCCTGGCAAGGCGGGCCTCCGATAATGATCTTGGGGCCTGTGTAATTCTTCAGTCGATGAAGTGCCTCGCGCACCAAAGTGTCGTCCTTTTCCACCAATTCGGCTTGGACCGCTTCATGGTCCGCCTCGGCCCATTGCTCAGGAAAGGCGTCCTTCAGTTTGGAGAGCTGCATTGGCGTGGGATTCGCCATGTAGTCCAGATACTCTTGCGGAATCTTTCCATCGATGTCGTAAATCTTGCGGAAGAAGGAACGCAGCCGAAGCGTGCTATGCGCCGAGCTTTCCATCTCCACGGACATAAGAATCTGGAAGATGCGTTCCCCGGTGGAATCGGTCAGCGATGAGAATCCTTCGCCGAGCCCACCTGGGCCTGCGAATAAATCAATAATAGGTATTCTCTTGCGCATGTTCCACCTTTCTCGGTGTTTCCAGGATACCATTAGCCTGGAGAATTCCTGGAGTTATCGGTGTTGGAAAGACATGTCTGTTTTGTGCCTCTTCACGCTTGGGAACAAGATGAAATACCGCAAAACATTTGCTTGAAGGATTATGCCTTCGCCCCTGATCATGACAAATACTTCATCGGGCTTATTCCGGTGAGGTAATCGTTTGAGCGGCTCTCACCGTGCTTTGGCGGATGCTGTGGTGTCATTCATTTGATGCTGTGATGGCATGAATAGGCAAGAATCGGACTCCTGTGCGCGGCGTACCGCGCACAGGAGTCGATCATGCCGTTCTGGCGTTCCGTCCGGATTCGAAGCGGTCCAGCACGCCGGTCCCGGCGAGGGCCTTCTGCACGAACCACATCAGCACGCCGCCGAACACGGCCCCGGAGATGACGCAGCAGATGGTGAACACGGCTCCCTGCGTCATGGTCCATCCCGCCTTGGCGAGCCAGTCGTAGCCGCCGTTGCACAGGCCGGTCAGCGCGCCGGCCAGAGCCGTGGAGACGACGTCCCACCTCCGGCAGCGGAACGCCGCGAACCCGATCTCCGCGCCGACGCCCTGCGCCATGCCGATCAGGAGGGCGTGCGCGACGCCGAACGGATTGCCGAGCAGCGCCTCGACGACCGCGGCGACCGTGCGCTGTGGTACGCGAACTCGTCTACCCCAGCCAGCACAGCCAGGAATTCGGGTTATGAGTGCGGGCACCAGGATTCTTCGACAACTTACGCCGCAGCCGCCCGAAGTTTTCAGCCGCTTCCAAGCCTTGTCCTCACTAAACTTGATTTCGACAGCTCCGAAGACACGTATGTAGCGTTCAAATCCGGCCAGCAACAATACGGCGCTATCGCCGTTCGGACTGATGGAATTATTCATATCGCCCATATCATTCACTGTCCCAGCACTCCCGGAACCATTCAACTACCAAAATTCGAATTCTGCCTACGAATAGAATCTGGTCAAATCAAGCAACGATGCTGTCCTCACTTTGCAAAAGCGCCGACCATAAGGCGCGAATTGATGCATCGTGTTCAATGGCGGACAGCCGATACCGCACCTCGCCACCGCCGCAGCCACTCACCGCTCACCCGAGCAGGCCAAGCTCCTTGAGCTTGTTCTGGATGTCCACGACGGACGGCTCGACCTGGAACGACCCGTCGCCATAGAGCACGACCGGGATGTGCTTTTGGCCGCTGATCTCAACGGCACGGTCGGCCGCGCCCTCCTCCTGCTCGATGTCGTGCCACGTGTAAGCGGCGCCGAACCGGTCGAGCGCGTTCTTGGCACGGTGGCAGTCGCCGCACCATGTTGCACCATATACATCAATCGCCATGGGAACTCCCCTCTCGTCATATGCTCTACGGCACATCTCATGAAAGACATGCACCTTGCGACCTGCGATGAAGCTCGCAGCCGTCTCATACGATATCGTATCCGGCAATGCTTGGTGCCAGTTACCCTGTCGGCTGACAGCGGATGTAGCTATCTCCGGCTCTCCCCGCCCCCCC
>OATH01001091.1_pt1 | contig 12124 bp, 8 predicted proteins | sample 1494971 | NCBI WGS metagenome assembly OATH01 (sample SAMEA2579949, study PRJEB22360) | human gut metagenome
TTAAGCACGCCGCCAGCGTTCATCCTGAGCCAGAATCGAACCCTCCACAAAAAAACTTCATGAAAAGCATCCGAATAGATGACTCTCAAAACAAAAATTGACGAGCACGTCCTTAAGGAAGGACGCCCTCAAAAAACCTCACCCCTCATCAAACCCTCCCGGGTACCCAACCACCACGACAGGCAATCAGGCGAGGAATGAACTGGCAATCATTGACTATAAAGAAGTAGTACAAACACGCTCTTGAGTTCTCAAACCACCACCACACCAGCCAGACGGGAAACCAACCAGAGGAAGGAACCCGCCGCGCTGAGCGGCAACAGGTGAATAACTTACACGCATGTCCGGATTCACGCAAATCAAGGCGCACAAAAACCCAAGGAATCGGCATAACAGCGCGGTTCCCTCGGCGTGTCGCACAGAGCCCACTTTGCTCTGATGAGGCTAGGTTAACCCCTCAAATGTTTCTGAAAAGCATCAAATCCACTATTCGGCTGGCGTGTCGCGAGAGTTTTCAGCTTGTCGGCCCTGCGTTCATCTCTCGGCAACCACACTGCCGGCGCACAATCGGCGCATGACAGCGCTCCGTCATCGGATTTCGTTCATGAATCGCGGGTATACCTGTAGTTATGACCAAGAAGATTGCTGTATTAACCGGGGCGGGCATTTCCACGTCCGCCGGCATCCCTGATTTCCGCGGTCCGGACGGTGTGTGGACCAAGCATCCTGACCAAATGAGCGTTTACGACATCGATCTGTTTCTGCGTAACAAAGAAGACCGTGAGTACTCCTGGCGCTGGCAGAAGGAATCACCAGTATGGAACGCACAGCCCGGCACCGCGCATAAGGCGCTGGTCAAGCTGGAACAAGCCGGCATGCTGACGCTGCTGGCCACGCAGAACTTCGATGCGCTGCATGAGAAGGCCGGCAACAGCGACAGCGTCATCGTGAACCTGCACGGCACCATCGGCACCTCGCATTGCATGAAGTGCCATCAGGAATATGCCACGGCGGACATCATGGCCCGTTTGGATGAAGAACCCGATCCACATTGCCATCGCAAACTGAAGTATCGCGGCGATATGCCATGCAATGGCATTATCAAAACTGATGTGGTGTATTTCGGTGAGGCACTGCCGGACGGAGCGATGGAGAAGTCGTACAGCTTGGCCACCAAAGCCGACGAACTATGGGTAATCGGATCGACCCTTGAGGTGTACCCGGCAGCGAGCATTGTGCCGGTGGCCGCGCAGGCGGGCGTGCCCATCACCATCATGAATATGGGTCACACGCAATATGACCATCTTGCGAGCCGCTTGATTCATGAGGATATCGCCGTCGTGCTGCCGAAGTTGGTGGACGAGACGATTGCGGAGAACAAGTAGTCCTCAGCATAACGAAAGCGCCGGTGGGTGGTTAAGCAACTGATGATTGTTGGTTAACCACCCACCGGCGCTTTCGCGCCACCTCCCGCTAGCGGGAGGTATTGGAGCACACTTCTGCGCGGCCTCCCGCCAGCGGTATTGGAATCAGTAGATGCGCTTGGGCTGGAATCCAGCTTCCCTGAGTGCCACGAGGATGCGGTCGATGTGCTCGGGGCCGTTGGTCTCGACCGTGACGCCGAGAGACACCGCGTTGGTGTAGTGGCCGGATGCCTTGAACTGGTCGTGGTCAAGCTGAATGACGTTGGCGCGCTGCTCGGCAAGCAGGGTGGCCACCTTGACGAGCTGGCCCGGAGTATCCGGCAGCTCGACCTCGAAGTTCATGATGCGACCGCGGGCGATCATACCTTTCTGAATCACCGCACCCATGGTCACGGTGTCGATATTGCCGCCGGACATAATCGGCACCACCACGTGCGGGCCGGTGGCGGCGGCGAACTTGCGCGAACGCAGGTTCAGGTGTTCCAGCGCGGCCAGCGAAACGGCGCCGGCCGCCTCGACCACCAGCTTGTGCTTCTCGAGCATGAGCAGAATCATTTCGTTGATGTCGCGCTCGGTGACGGTGACCAGATCGTCCAGGAACTCGTTGATCAGAGCGAAGGGCAGGTCGCCGGGGTGCTTGACTGCAACACCTTCGGCGGAGGTAACCACATGGTCAGCCGGAGACACACGACCCGCGGCCAGCGAGTCCTTCCAGGCCGGGGAGCCCTCCGGAATCGCACCGATTACGCGCACTTCAGGCTTGAACGTCTTGATGGCGAGCGCCACGCCGGCACCCAGGCCACCACCACCGAGCGGCACGACCACGTCAGTGACGTTCGGCACGTCTTCGAGGATCTCCAGACCGATGGTGCCTTGGCCGCAGATGACTTCGTAATCGTCGAACGGCGGCACGTAAATCATGCCTTCCTTGTCGGCGAGCTCAGCAGCGTGGGCGGCGGATTCGTCGAACACATCACCGTACAGCACCACGTCGGCACCATACGCCTTCGTGGCATCGACCTTCAACGGCGGAGTGATCTGCGGCATGCAGATGGTGGCCTTCGCACCACGCTCACGGGCCGCATAGGCCACGCCCTGGGCATGGTTGCCTGCGGATGCGGTGACGATGCCACGGGCGATCTGCTCTTCGGTGAGCGATGCGATCTTGTTGTACGCGCCGCGAATCTTGAAGGAACCGGTGACCTGCAGGTTTTCCGGCTTCAGGAGAATCTCATGACCGGTCATCTCGCTCAATACCGGCGAAGGGATAATTTCCGTATGACGGGCAGTCCCTTTGAGACGTTTGGCGGCCAGCTTCAGTTCGGCTGCATGATCACGCTGCAGCGCCTTCAAAACATCCTTTTGTTCCATAGCTTTCCATTGTAAGCACCACAATGCCGAGAGACACCGGCTATCTCGCTTCACAGAGGTACATTCGGTCTCTTGCAGACAGCTATCTGCTTTTCACAGGGGTACCGAGCATCGAAAACCCCGAGTATAAGCCTTGATTTTTCAACGCTTATACTCGGGGTTTTGACGTTACGGTACCTCTTTCAAGGCGGATAGCATTTCGCAATAGCCCTGAAGTATCTCTGTGAACGGAGAAAGGTACTCAATCCGCTACAATCGCTCCAATCGCTACAGCTGAATGACGGCGGCCTCCCAAGGATCGAGCTCACGGTTGGCGAGGGAGACCACGGCGTGCGGGGCATCATACGTGCTGATTACCACGTTCGACTCGGTGATTCCGGCGGCGGCCAGTTCGGCGGTTTCGCGCGGTAGATCAACGGTTCGGCCGGACATGTTGACCACGACCAGCAGCTTCTCATCGCCGAGGGTGCGGGTGAAGGCGTAGACATGCGCGTCATCCGCATCGAGCAGATGCCAGTCGCCGGCCGCCACGACAGGCATGTCGTGGCGCAGCGCGATGAGCTGCTTGTAGAAGGCATATACCGAATCCGGATCGTCGAATTCGCCGGCCGCGTTGATCGCCGCATGGTTGGGATTGACGGAGATCCATGGCTCCTTAGCGGCATCCGGCGCAGTGAAACCGGCATAGACAGAGCCGTCCCATTGCATCGGGGTACGCGAATTATCACGACCGCGCGCGGCGATACCCGCCAACATCGATTCGGGCGACTGCACTTTGGCTTCCTCAACCCTTTGACGGTAAGCGTTCAGGGACTCGAGGTCACGGTACTGGTCTAGGCGCGTGAAGTGGGCGTCGGTCATGCCTAGCTCTTCGCCCTGATATATGTACGGGGTGCCGCGATGCATGTGCAGCATCAGGCCAAGTGCCTTGGCCGAACGCACACGAGATTCCTCCGAGGAGTCATCACCCCAACGAGAAACGACGCGAGGCTGGTCGTGGTTACCAGTAAACAGGCTTGCCCAGCCTGCCTTCTTCACGGCCGCTTGATAACCGGCCATAATGCTCTTGAGCTTCGGCAGGTCAAGTGGCAGTGGCTTCCATTTGACGCCTTCGCAGTCAAAATCAACGTGCTCGAATAGGAAGAGCATGTCCAGCTCGCCGTTGGCGGGGTCGGTGATGTATTCGTTGCGCTGTGCGGTAACGCCGGGAGCCTCGCCCACGGTGAGGAAGCCCTCACGGCCTTCGAACACTTCACGGCGCATTTCGGCCAGGAATTCGTCTTGGCGAGGGCCGTCCGCGCAGAACGGATTCGGGTTGGAATAGCCTTCCTCACCCACGGGCAGATCGTCCAGCTCGGAACCGTACTCGCCGGGCAGCTTGCCAGACAGGTCCGTGCGCTTGGAAATCAGCGTAATCACATCCATGCGGAAGCCGTCAACGCCGCGGTCAAGCCACCAGTTCATCATGTCGTATACCGCGCGGCGCACAGCCGGATTTTCCCAGTTGAGGTCCGGCTGCTTCTTCGAGAACTGATGCAGGTAGTATTCGCCACGCTCAGGGCAATACTCCCATGCAGAACCGCCAAAGTAGGAGCCCCACTGGTTGGGCTCGGCACCGGGCTCGCCGGCAGTGGTGCCGGGACGGGCGGGACGCCACCAATACCAGTCGGCGTGCTCATCATCCTTGTTTTTGGACGCTTCAAACCAGGCGTGTTCATCGGAAGTGTGATTGACAACAAGATCCATCACGATCTTGAGCCCGCGCTTGTGGGCCTCGGCCAGCAGCTCATCCATGTCGTCGAGTGTGCCGAACAGAGGATCAATGTCCTGATAGTCGGAAATATCGTAGCCATTGTCGTCTTGCGGAGACTTGTATACCGGGGATAGCCACAGCACATCCACGCCGAGGTCGGCCAGATAGTCGAGCCGTGACGTAATGCCCTTGAGATCGCCGAGGCCGTCGCCGTTGGTGTCTTGGAAGGAACGCGGGTAAATCTGGTAAACGACCGCATTGGACCACCACGGATTTGGGGTGGCACCGTTGGTGCGGATGGAATCTGGAATTACTGTGCGTTGTGAAGTGGTCATCGTTGGCTCCTCCATTATTTATGGTCTACATTGCCTGTTGCTCATAGTCTAAAAAGCGCTGAATTACATTTCCATTGGGGAACTGCGTTGGTGTGCCGGAAACAAAAACTGCAAAGAGCCGGAAGGCACTGCTACGGCTCAATTCTCATAAGCTGCACATGCTATTTAGCAACATATGGGCCCTTTCGCTGTTTGTGGTGGGTGACTGTGCCGTGGGGTGATGTTGGTCGGGTAGGTTGGAGGCATGGATGCCTCTCACCTGTTCACCGCCGCGCTTCGGCTGCGGTCGCCTTGGAGGGTCGGGTCTGCGGACTTCCGTGACGCCGACGGCGACGGGCGGGAGCCGCACATCACGATCGGCTTCGAGCCCGGCAGAGGGTTCATGCTCCTGTTCGAGGCGTGGGTGTGGCTATATCGCCTGTGCTCGTGGATGATGCACTCGAGGCTCGAACCTATGAAGGAGCTCGCCCGCTTGTTCCGCCGCCACTTCGCCACCATAATCTACCTGACCTGCGGCAGCTCACATATTAACGGTTCTTCTGATTGCGACGCGCAAGAGCAACTTCGGGCGCGCTTGGATTGCCTGCTTGAACCCACTGGTGCGGGGATAGATGATTTAGTTGACACGCCTGCGGGAATCTGGTGGGGATTTCGCTGGCACACCGGATTTCAAGCAAACCCCGCCTCGGGAACCGCTCCGGACTTCGGCGTTGGCCCGGTTCGTATGTCAATCGATTGCCGTCTGAACCGGGACAGAATCCGCTGTCCCGGTTCGCGATTTTTGTCCTTTTTTACAAACAGGGACAAGCCAATCTCCGCAGTTCATATGCTCCGTAATACAAAATCGGCGGAATAGAGCCGATCCCGGAATCAACATGTTGTCCCGGTTTTCACATAAAACGATTGACATTCATACCGGGACAATGAAAATTGTCCCGGTTCGTGAAAAACGCCCGAAACCGCGAACCGGGACAGCGGATTCTGTCCCGGTTCGCGCGTCAAACGGTTGATATGTGGACCGGGACAAGCCAGTGGCACGGCGACACAGCAGATGCGCTCAATTGCACCGTAAGCCGTACGGTTTCGTCACTTTTTTCATTCGCACAACGAGCAAAACCACATGACCTTTGTGCGCCACCGCCACATCAACCGACCGTCGCCTTTATTGTGGCGGTTTCCAGTATGGCAACAGGACAGAAAAGCCTCCTCCGGTGAGAGCCGGAGGAGGCTTGGGTGGAAGCGGACCTTTACTTCACAGAGTCCTGCAATTCAGGACTGGCCTACGGCCAGACCCAACATGACCTCGCGAGTACGCGACCTATCCGGCCGCCCGGGCCGGGAAACAGCCCACGGGGCTGTTTCCTTAATCGGCTCGTCTCGCTCGACGCGGTGAAGTAAAGCAGCGCCTGCGCTGTTTTACTTGACCGCTCCCCTCATCACACCACCGACGACCCACTTTTGGGCGAAGATGTAGACGATGAGGATCGGGGCCATGGCCATCAGGTAGCTGGAGAAGGCCATCGGGTAGTTGGTGGCGAACTGCGAGCTGAAGACGTACTGGGCGAGCGGGATGGTCTGGTTCGACTGGTCGGTCAGGATGATCAACGGCAGGAGGAAGTCGTTCCAGGCCCACAGTGCGGTCAGGATGGCGATGGTGGCGTTAATCGGGCTCATCAGCGGGAAGATGATGGTCCAGAAAATGCGCCACGTGGATGCACCATCGATTCGGGCCGCCTCTTCCAGCGAAACCGGAATCGAACGGATGAAGCCAGTGGCGATGAACAGGTTCGTGCCCAGGCCGAGCACCGTGTACAGAATGATCAGGCCGACCTGGTTGTCCAGGTGCAGGGAGCCCATCTGCTTCGCAATCGGCAGCATGACGACCGGGAACGGCACGAACATGGCGGCGATGAAGAAGTAGTACAGGAAGCGGAAGAAGCGCTTGTCCATGTTGCGGGCCACGGCGTAGGCCACGAAGGTGTTGGTCAGCAGGGTGAGCACCACGGCGGCCACCGTGATGATCGCGGAGTTGAGCGCGGCCTTCGGGTAGTTGACCTTGGCGGAGGCGTCGGCGAAGTTGTGCCACTGCCACGAGGTGGGCAGGGCGAAGGTGCCGGCTTCGGCCGGAGTCTTCAGCGCGGTGACGATGGTGAAGTAGAGCGGGATCAGAATGGTCAGGCTCAGCACGGCCACGGCGGCGGTCAGCCACCAGTTGATCTTGTAGTCCCTGCGGAACTTGGCGGGCTTGCCGGACTTGGACGGGGTAACTGTTGCAGTAGTCATTTCTTATCCTCCCCTAAATCAGATCTGTTCCTGGCTGCGGGAGATGCGCAGCTGCACGAAGGCGATGATCGCCAGCACGATGAAGAAGAGCACGGCGTTTGCGGTCTGGTAGGCGTACTCGCCACCGGTCAGGCCACCCTTCCAGATGAGGTAGGTGACGGTTTCGGTGGAGGAGTTCGGGCCGCCCTCGGTCAAGGCGACGACCTGGTCGAAGGTGCCGAGCGCGTTCTTCATGGACAGCACGAGGTTGATGGTGAAGAACGGTCCGATCAGCGGGAAGGTGATCTTCCAGAACTTCTGCCAGGCGTTGACGCCGTCGATGGCAGCGGCCTCGTAGATTTCGTCGTCGATGGTCTGCAGGCCGGCGAGGTAGATGAGCACCGAGTAGGCGATGCCCTGCCAGACGGCGAGGAAGACGATCGGGATCCAGCTGAGTTGCTCATTGGTCAACAGCGAGGTGGACAGCCACTTGATGCCCAGCGCCTTGCCGAGCTCGGGCAGGGGGTTCATGAAGATGTACTTGAACACGTAGCCGATGACCAGCACGGAGAGGGTGTAGGGGATGAAGAAGATGGCTCGGAAGCCATTCTTGAAGGCGATCTTCGAGTTCAGCAGCACCGACAGGAACAGGGCGATCACATTAATCAGCACCGTGATGAGAATGGCGATGAGGAACGTGAACAGGTAGGCATGGCCCACTCGGTTGTCCTGGAAGAGGGCGATGTAGTTCTTCAGTCCGATGAACTTGTAATCGCCGTAGCCCTGCGAGTTGGTGAAGGAATACTTTACGCCATCAAGAAATGGCAGGTACAGGAAGAAGGCGAAGATGATGGCCGCCGGAACCACCATCCAGTAGTAGGCGGGGTCCACTTTGCGGGTGGAGAAGGCGGAGACCTTCTTCTTGGCGGGTTTCTTGGCAGCGGTCTTGGTTGCGGTTGCGTGTGACATGATGTTCTCCTCTCCTACCGATCACTCGAAGGTCCTGGCTTGGACCTTGTCCCATTCGGTCTGCATCTGGTTCAGGAAGCGGTCGGTGTTGCCGGAGGTCACCATGGTCTGCAGGTAGCCGCCGATGTTGATGGACGAAGGAATGTAGTGGTCGCAGAAGTCGGCCAGTCGGTTTTCCTCGAAGAACGGGCGCACGGTTTCCAGCGCATCGTTGCCGAAGTAGGTGTCCTTCAGCGGCGTGATGGCGGACTGGGCGTCGGCGTAGGCGTCAAGCTGATCCTTCTGCATGAGGAACTCGACGAGCTTCATCGCTTCCTTGGGGTGCTTGGTGTTCGCACCGATGGTGAGCATCACGTCGTCGCCGGCGGTGAGGATCTGCTCGCTGGCGTCATCGGTGGCCGGCATCTGGGCGAAACCAAGTTCGATATCGGGGTTGATCAGCAGGATCTGCGGGATGGCGTAGGTGCCGAGCGGGATGATCGCGGCCTTGCCTTGGGCGAAGTTCTGCGTGCCCTGCTGGTAGGTGACGCCGGTGTCCGCAGTGGAGTAGGTGAAGAGCTCGGATTCCTTCTCGACTGCGGTCTTCCACAGTTCCTGGAACGTGGTCTTGCCTTGCTTGAGCTCGGTGTACTTCGACTCGGGAACCAGCGTGCCGGTCAGGGAGGCGAGCGGTGCCTGGGTGGTCCAGGCGTCGGCCACGGAACCCTGCAGCGGGTTGATGCCGGCGTCCTTGAAGGTGTTGAGCATATCGGTGAACTCGCTCCAGGTGGTCGGCGGATTCTCCGGGTCAAGGCCAACCTTGCGGAACAGAGCCTTGTTGTAGATGTAGCCGGAGGCGTTACCCGCGAAGGGCAGGCCATACAGGCGCTTCTTGGAGGAATCGGTGGTCTGCACCAGATTCTTGGCGATCTGCACCATGCCGGGGTTGAGGGTGTCCACAATGGGTTCATCGGTGAAGTCGTAGAACACACCGGAGGCGGCGAAGTTGCCGAAGCTGATGTCGCCGTTGAAGGTGATCACGTCCGGCACACGATTCTTGACGAAACGGGTGCGCAGATCGGTCTGGGCGTTGGCGGAGTTGTTGATGTTGACCTTGATGGTCGGGTTCTGCTTCTCAAAGTCGGCGACCATGGACTTGAACTGGTCGGCGACCATGGACTTGAACTGGTCGGCGGCCTCGGACTTGAACTGGAAGAAATCCAGCGTGACGGTGCCTGCGGTGCTGGAGCCGCAGCCTGCCAGGCCGAACCCGACGGCGATCGCGCACATCACGGCGGCGGTGCGCACGGCCAGACGCTTCAGTCTAGGCGTTGCATGTGGGGAATCGGACAGCATAATTGTTGACTCCTTTATCTTTCTTTTCCTCCGGCTTCGGTGCCGGCGGTTCTTCCACTTTCCAAGGTAACGGTTCGGCCATTTCATTCCCAGCGCCAGCGAGCCCACTTGCGCAAGCAACAAAAAGCGCGGTATTTTGTGATTAACGCAATAAATACAGCGAAGGGGCTTGCATGTCTGATGTCAACGCGATTCCACAGTGGTTTTCCGGATCCGAGCATACGCATCGCGTGGCGGCGGCAATTGCCCAATACGGGCCGATAGCCCGCACTACGTTGGCACAGATGCTGGGACTGAGCCAAGGGGCCTTGTCCCGCATCACCAGCGATCTGATCTACGCCGGGGTGATCGAGGAGCTTCCGGCCGAGGCCGGCCCGTCAGGCAAGCTGCCCGAGCGATTCACGCCAAGGGAAAGTTCGGATCGTCGCGGACGCCCGCAGACTTCGCTGGTGTTGTGTTCGAACGCACGCACCTTCATTGGTGTCAAGGTTCATGGGATGTCGATTGTGGCCGCTGCGGTGAACGCGCATGGCGAGGTGGTGTCCGGCCGGCACGAGGTGCCGATCGGGGCGGATCAGTCGGCTGAGTATGTGGTGTCGGCCATCACGCGGCTGGTGCGCGAATGTTCCGCCGATATCGCCTCTTCCGGACTACCCTCCCCCACTGCGGTGGGCGTTGCGGTAGGTGGGCATGTGGTCGACGATTCGATTGTGACGTTCGCGCCGTTCCTGCATTGGGACGGGGCCACGGACTTGGGGACGATGGTCACAGAGGCGACCGGCCTGCCGTGCGGGGTGTTCAATGATATCGATTCTCTGCTGGTGGATGCCTCCTGGTTCGGGCCGGGTGTCGGCGTGGATATGTTCGCCGTGGTGACCATCGGCGTGGGTGTTGGTTATTCGCTGGCCGTGAACGGCAAGCCAGTGCAGTACCCGGATAAGAGCTATGGTCTGGTGGGCCACGTGCTTATCGATCCGGAGGGGCCGCGCTGCACCAGCGGACATATCGGCTGTTCACAATGCTTGACTGACGATTCGATCGCCGAACAGTACTCTGCGATTGTGGGTCGCGCGGTCAGTTTTGAGGACTTTACGCGCGATGCCAAGGGACGCGTGCCGCAGGCCACGCAGTTGGTGAACCGGACGTGTTTCCGGTTGGGTTCGCTGGTGGCTACGGTGGCGAACATCGCGATGCCCGGACATGTGATGATTGCCGGGGAGTCCGCGTTTTTGGCCAAGCTCGGCACCGATTCGCTGCGCGATGGCATTCGTTTCTACCGTCACAGCCAGACCCAGCCGGTCAAGTTCACGATTATGGACCACGACTGGCAGCTCTGGGCCAAAGCCGCCGCCAGTCGCGTAATCGTGAAGCATATTGGGTAGGCCGGTCTTGGCTCCCCCCCGAGAGGGAAGCCAAGAACGTTGCTTCGCCACAGTTACTCCGCCACGACCAGCAATTACGGACTTGCCTATCGGCAAGGCTCAATCCCACCTTCGCTCAGCTGTCGCTTCGCTCAGGCCGTGGCTACTGACAGCCTACTAGGCTGTCAGCTTAACGCCACAGCCTTGAGCAATACTGCCTGCTGGGGGTGGAGGGACGGGGGACGGATGCCGTAACGCTGCAGGGCTTCGCCGGTCAGGACTACGCCTTCCTCGTTCCACCAGCCGAGAGTGCTCTGGCCGTTGGTCAGACCGGTCAAATCCAAGCTCGGGTCGAGCGGGCTGACGCGGTAGGTGCGCTCGGGGTCAAGTCCGGGCAGGTGCACGGGCGCGGCCGGATAGGTCTGGCTGGTGGTCAGCTGGGTGAAGCGGTAGATGGCGGCGTCGCGGTTCGGCATCACCATGCCATCCAAGCGCACGGCCGGATCGTTGGAGTCGGCGTGCACGCAGGTGTCGATGGCGAACCAGTCGCGGTGCTTCTTGAATTCGGCCACCCACACGGCCAGCTTGGCGAGCGCCTCGTCCGGCTCCTTCAACAGGTTCCATTCGATGCCCATGTGGCCGAAGAACGCCATGGCCATGCGCAGTTCCTGGCTGGTGGCACGCTGGGTGGAGTGCGCGGGACTGGCACCCACGTGCTCGCCCATCATCGCCGGCGGCACCAGCAGCGAGGTGTAGCGTTGGATGTCCGCGCGCTCGACCGGGTCCACGCAGTCGGAGACCCAGATACGGTCAGCGTGCTCTAGGATACCGAGGTCCACGCGGCCACCGCCGGAGGAGCAGCTTTCGATCTCAAGGCCCGGATGTGCGGTCTTGAGGCCCTTGAAGATGTTGTAGACGGCGAGGGTCTGCGCGTGCACGGCCGGGCGGCCGGAGCGGCGGGAACCGGGCTCGGTGACGAGCTTGTTGTGGTCCCACTTGATGTAGTCGATACCAAGCTCGCCGACAAGCTGGTCCATGCAGCCGTAGATGTAGTCGAACGCATCCGGATTGGTCAGATCGAGCACCTGCTGAGTGCGGCCCTGCAGCGGCAGTCGGCCGGTGGTGGGCGAAAGAATCCAATCGGGGTGGTTGCGGGCCACGTCGGAATCGGGGTTGACCATTTCCGGCTCGAACCACAAGCCGAATTCCATACCCTTGGCGTGCACGTAGTCGGCGAGCGCCTTCAGGGACTTCGGACCATCGGGCCAGACGTCCTGCGCAATCTGCCAGTCACCGAGGCCGGAGGTGTCGTCG
>OATH01001096.1_pt1 | contig 12059 bp, 10 predicted proteins | sample 1494971 | NCBI WGS metagenome assembly OATH01 (sample SAMEA2579949, study PRJEB22360) | human gut metagenome
AATTAGTGGTGCCCGGACTCGGAATCGAACCAAGGACACGGGGATTTTCAATCCCTTCAAAAGAGCCCAAACGATCCATCAGCACTAACAGTTTTTTACTGGTTTACCTTGAGAAAAATGTTTAAGTTTGGTTCTTCATGACTTAAGTATTGCTTAAATACGGCGTTTCGAAGCTACCAGAATCCTACCATTATGAGCCTATACCCATAGAAGAGAAATTATCTCCCGTTCTCGCGATTCAATGACTAAAAATCAGACGGTGCAGGCTTTTAGATACTGATATTATATCTTTTGGGTAAAGTATTAATCTCTGTTGAGATAGGCTCTTAGCCCTAAAATAGCCGAGCAGCAAACGCCAAAACAACAATACTGACATTACCATTAACTGTCGCGATGGTTCTGAGTCGGTCGTCTTTAAGTGTTTTACCATCAAATGTTGCGATGGTGCGGAGTCGATCGTCTTTCAAGGTCTTCCCATCAAATGTTGCGATGGTGCGGAGTCGGTCGTCTTTCAGGGTTTTACCGTCAAAGGTAGCGATGGTGCGGAGTCGGTCGTCTTTCAGGGTTTTACCGTCAAACGTTGCGATGGTCCTCAGTCGATCATCTTTCAAGGTCTTGCCATCAAAGGTCGCGATAGTCCTGAGTCGATCGTCTTTTATAGTTACGCTCATAAGTATTCTCCTGAGATACATCCATTCAGCACTTTGCCATCCAAAATCAAGCGCTGGTTTCTGTAAGTTCTGGACGCTAATTGTCTGAATGTGCGTTAAAAATTCATCCAGTTAGCATTAACATTAACCAGCGCTTCATCGATCATACAGGTCTGACGCAGTTTAAAAGATACAATCTTACCTATAAATTGCGGTGGCGCATTGTTCTTTTATCTGGCTACTAGAGGTGTCCACCAACCCCTTTAAATTTTTCGATAAACGCCCCAATTTTCTGGAATACAGTCTGCTTTTTCGTTTTGTACTGAGGATTCAACGGACTGAGCTTTGGTAGCGTCTCGTTTAACTCCGTCCCATTTTCGGTAGCATATTCCCGTTTTAGTGATGTGCGGATATAGCGCCTTGCAGCCTCTTCATTGAGGTTTTCTTCCTTAATCAACGCCTCTGCTTCCCGTTGCTGTTCACGCTGAGCATAGGTAAAGAATGCATCAATGATACTGGCCTTGTCCGGCATGTCATCAAGGTTAGTTTGCTGAATAAAGTCAACAATCAGACCTTCTTTGGCACGGTTGCCCAGACTTGAGCGGATTAAGCGTCTGACCTCTTCAGTCAGGGCTTCTTTACCTTTTTTCTGACGATTGTGGTCGAAAATCAGACCAAGGATGTAATCCAGGTTAATTTCCTGCGACTTCAGCAGGTCAATTTCAAACACCACGTCATCCCAGTCTGTGGTTGATTTATCCTTGTCGTTTGATGCTTTTTCGCGTCGCTGCCAGTCCCGGATATCATTGTATGCTGAGCGATAGTCCTGAACTTTACGTTCTGCCGGGAGACGAATGGTTTGTAATTCAGCAAATTTTTCATCATCCACATAGTGCTCTGCTTTAAAGGTTTCTACCGCTTCCGGGTCACTAATATCAACCTTCTGCAGGGCTTTCAGCGTGGCAAATTCATCATAGTTTTGCAGGATGTTTTCTGCCCGCAGATATTCACCAAACAGTTTGACGAAGGCTTTTTTCTCTTTTTCACTGTCGATACTGGCAGGGTCAGGGAAGCGCTGCTCCAGCTCAGAAACAACAGCCATAAAACCTCGTTTAGCCTCACCGGTTGCCGCATCGGTAAAGCCCTGCATGTACTCTTCGTAGCTTTTTTCCAGCACCACATTCTTGGTGTTTTTGTCGCCAAAAAGTGTGATGGCATCAATGGTCGGACGCTCCAGGTCCCTGAAAGTCACGATATTGCCGAAGGTTTTGGTGGCATCATAGATACGGTTTGTGCGGGAAAATGCCTGCATCAGGCCGTGATAACGGAGGTTTTTGTCAACGAACAGAGTATTGAGCGTCGGGGCATCAAAGCCGGTTAAGAACATTCCCACCACGATGAGAAGATCGATATCCTGATTTTTCACTCGTTGAGCTAAATCGCGGTAGTAGTTCTGGAAGCCGTTACTGTCGGTACTGAAATTGGTTTTAAAGTGATTGTTATAGTCATCAATGGCTGAATCCAGGAATTCCTTTGCGCTGCTGTTCATTGCGCTGGTATCAAAGCTTTCGTCAGTAATATCACCAATGGCGCTTTGCTCTTCATTTGCAGCAAAGGAGAAGATGGTTGCCACCCGAAGGCATTTATAGCTGCCAGATTTCTTCTCTGCTTCTTCCTGTAGCATTTTAAACGTCGTGTAATAAGCTTTCGCCGCGTCCACGCTGCTAACTGCTAACATGGCGTTAAAGCCCTTAGCTCCCGGGAAGGTTCGGTGCGTTTTCTGCCGGAAGTTATTGAGAATGTATTGCGTTATTTCCTGGATACGCAGGGGGTGCAAAAATGCCTGTTGGTTTTCAGCCGCGCTGAGTTTTTTCTCGTCTGTTTCCGTTTCAAGAGACTTAAACTGTGGGCGGACATCGTTATAGTCCACCTTAAACTTCAGCACTTTTTCATCACGAATCGCATCAGTAATTACGTAAGAATGTAATTCACGCCCGAAGACGCTGGCGGTGGTTTCTGCCCCCAGTGCATTTTCCGGGAAAATAGGCGTACCGGTAAAACCAAACTGATAAAAGCGTCTGAATTTCTTTTTGAGGTTTTTCTGGGCCTCACCAAACTGGCTGCGGTGACACTCATCAAAGATAAACACCACCTGCTGCTGATAGACGGGCAGGTCAGCTTCGGCTTTCATCAGGTTATTGAGTTTCTGAATGGTTGTGACGATGATTTTGTTATCGTCCTTATCCAGGTTTCTTCTGAGGCCTGCTGTATTATCCGAACCGTTGACGCTGTCCGGAGAGAAGCGCTGATACTCCTTCATGGTCTGGTAATCGAGGTCTTTCCTGTCGACCACGAAGAAGACTTTATCAATAAAGTCCAGCTCGGTTGCCAGTCGTGCGGCCTTAAAACTGGTCAGGGTTTTTCCTGACCCTGTGGTATGCCAGATAAACCCGCCGCTTTCGGGTTTTGACCAGTTCTTCGCTTTAAAAGAGCTGTTGATTTTCCAGAGAATGCGCTCAGTGGCCGCTATCTGATAGGGACGCATGACCAGCAGTGTCTGGCTGCTGTCAAACACGCTGTAATTAAACAGAACATTCAGCAGGGTATGCTTCTGGAAGAAAGTGGCGGTAAAGTCCTTCAGGTCCTTTATCAGGGTGTTATCCGATTTCGCCCAGTTCATGGTGAAATCAAAGCTGTTTTTATCCCGCTTAGTGGTACTGGCAAAGTACCGGGTATCAGTCCCGTTGGAAATCACGAAGAGTTGCAGGTATTTAAACAGGGAGTTGTCGCTGTTAAAGCTTTCCTTGCTGTAACGGTGTATCTGGTTAAAGGCTTCACGAATCGCCACGCCGCGCTTTTTGAGTTCGATTTGCACCAGTGGCAGGCCGTTGACCAGAATCGTAACATCATAACGGTTAGCGTGTGAGCCGGTCTGTTCAAACTGCTGAATGACCTGCACCTTATTGCGCAGCAGGTTCTTTTTATCTATCAGATAGATGTTTTCCAGACGACCATCATCAAACGTAAAATCACAGATATAGTCGATATGGATTTTACGGGTTTTGTCCAGGCTGCTGTCACTGGGGCTGTCCAGATACTGCTCTGCGAAGCGCCGCCATTCACTTTCGTTAAACACCACACCATTAAGACGCTGAAGCTGGTCCCGCACATTCGCCAGCATCGCAGTCGGTGACTTAACGGAGATAAACTCATACCCCTGATTAAGAAGGTCCTGAATCAGCTCCCGCTCAAGGTCCGATTCGCTCTGGTAGCTGTCACCGGTATCCATAACTTTGGTGTATTTATCAAGGACGATAAAGTTATTGGATTCAGCAATGGTGTGTGTCTGTTGTGTCATGGTGCATCCTGTGCGTCATCTGGCAAAGTCCGGAAGGGTATCAGAAGAATCTCCCGGTATTCCTAAAGCCTGATACCGGGCGGGTGAAAGCATACCCTAACGGTATCAATGCCTGTTAGTTGCTGGCGGTTTCTGGTTTCGGGAAGCTGAACAGTAAATCACGATAGTACTCGTACTGCTTCTGGCGTAGTTCTATTTCACGGGGTAAGCCTTCGGTGATGGAGCTTGTCAATGTGTCGAATTTGTCCAAGAAAGCAACGATGCGTGCTTGTTCTTCTGGTGAAGGAACTGGAATAATCACTTTTTCAAAGCCTTTGGCATTGATGGCAGAAATTTTCCCCGAAGAGATCGATTTTTTAATCTGATCATGGAAGAAATTTGTTCTTGAGAAGTAGGCCACATACTTGGGGTTCAATGAACTTTTATAGAAAAAACATGCGTCATGAATAACAACATCTTCATCGCCTAACCAGGCTGTCCCACGACCAATATCTGCAATTGTTTCACCCGCAGAGACAAAAACAACATCACCGCATGAGGCTTTTCTTAACTTGGACGCTAATTCAACAGAGATATACGATTTTGCTCTATTCGCCCAGATGCTGTAATGGGTATACATTTCACCGTAGTGAATACACGGTACTCCCTTGGGAATTATGTCGGCTTTCACAAAACGTTTGCCTCTTATAAGTGTCCCCATTTCTCCCAACGTTTTCCACTCGACCTCACCCTCTTCAAAACTCAGCAACAGGTCGCGATAGTAGTTGTACTGTTTTTTACGCATGGTAAGCTCAGCGGTAAGCTCAGCGGTAAGCTCAGCGGTAAGCTCAGCGGTAAGCTCAGCGGTAAGCTCAGCGGTAAGTGCAGTAAATTTATCCAGAATCCGAACAATTTCAGACTGGATGGCCAGAGATTTTTCAGGATTGTCGGGGCAAGGAATTGGGAATTTATACGATGATAATTTTTTTATTCCTATAATGGATAAACCGCCACTTTTGTTAGCGTTTTCCTTGCACCATTCCCCAAAGTGATGGAATCTATGGAATAAATATCTTATATCTATAATTCCTTTAAATCTGCTAGTTAATGAAAAATTGGTAATTTGCTGATTGGTCAAATGGGCTTTGTTGAATAAATCAGATTTCGGGTAAGTCTCCCCCGTAGCGGGTTGTGTTTTCAGGCAATACGCACGCTTTCAGGCATACCTGCTTTCGTCATTTTGTTCAGCGCTCGTACCAGGGCCATAGCCTCCGCAACCTGACCATCGTAGTCACGCAGCGTCAGTGAACCCCCGAACAGCTGTTTTACCCGGTACATCGCCGTTTCCGCTATCGAGCGACGGTTGTAATCTGTTGTCCATTTCCACCACGCATTACTCCCGGTCAGCCGCTGATTAGCCACTGCACGGTTACGGTCTGCATATTCACCGGGCCAGTAACCCGCACCTTTTCGGGGTGGGATAAGCGCGCTGATTTTCTTACGCCGCAGTTCATCGTGACAGAGCCGGGTGTCGTAAGCGCCATCGGCGGCGGCTGACCTGATTTTCCGGTGGGTTTGCCGGATTAACCCGGGGAAGGCCTCTGAGTCCGTAACGTTGTTCAGCGACAGGTCTGCACAGATGATTTCATGTGTTTTACTGTCAACGGCGAGATGCAGCTTACGCCAGATACGGCGGCGTTCCTGGCCATGCTTTTTGACTTTCCACTCGCCTTCACCGAAGACCTTCAGCCCGGTGGAATCAATCACCAGATGTGCGATTTCACCCCGGGTGGGCGTTTTGAAACTGACATTAACCGACTTTGCCCGCCTGCTGACACAGCTGTAATCCGGGCAGCGTAGCGGAACGTTCATCAGAGAAAAAATGGAATCAATAAAGCCCTGCGCAGCGCGCAGGGTCAGCCTGAATACGCGTTTAATGACCAGAACGGTGGTGATGGCAAGGTCAGAATAGCGCTGAGGTCTGCCTCGTGAAGAAGGTGTTGCTGACTCATACCAGGCCTGAATAGCTTCATCATCCAGCCAGAAAGTTATGGAGCCACGGTTGATGAGGGCTTTATTGTAGGTGGGCCAGTTGGTGATTTTGAACTTTTGCTTTGCCACGGAACGGTCTGCGTTGTCGGGAAGATGCGTGATCTGATCCTTCAACTCAGCAAAAGTTCGATTTATTCAACAAAGCCGAACCGGGAAGGAAAGCGTGCGCATCAGGCTGGGACTCTTACTGATACATATACAGGCGAGGTGTTTGCTTCTGACGACAAAAAAAATCTGGATCATATTATTTCCGCTAAAGAAATTCATGATGAACCGGGGAGAATTCTTGCTGAACGGGATGGCGCAGAACTGGCAAATGACGCTTCAAATCTGGCATTCACTCATGAGTCGCTCAATAAATCAAAGAAAGCAGACTCAATGGATGCGTTTATTTGCACGCTGCAGAAAAACAGAGAAGATACGTTAAGGCAGATAGCAGAGCTTGAATCTCAGGCAACACTGACAGAAAAAGAAAAGAAACATCTGATAAGTCTGAGAAAAAAAGCTGATGCAGATACTGAGCGTATGGAAAGGGCTGATAAATATGCCCGGGAAAAATACGAGGCCACGATTAATCAGAGCTATTACCTGAGTAGTAAGTTTGCTACTGCTGTCGCCAGTGCTTCACTTAATTCCGGTTTTCGTATGGGGACGCGACAGATGCTGGGGCTTATTCTTGCCGAGATCTGGTTCGAACTGAGGGAACGAATCCCGCATATTATCAGACAGCAACGGAACTCATTCTGCGCCGGCAAATGCCTGTCCGAAATAACGTCAGCATTACGTGCCTGCCAGGAACGAGTACAGGAAAAATTCAGTTCTTTTTTAATTGCCTTTAAAGATGGTGTCATCGGAGGGATACTGTCAGGTATTACCACAACGCTGTTAAATATATTCCTGACAACGGAAAGAATGATTGTCCGGCTTATCAGGGAAATGTGGAACAACCTCGTTCAGGCCTTTAAAGTCTTGGTATTTAACCCGGAGGGATTATCGCCGGGGCAGTTAGCCAAAGCGGTCACTAAACTGATAGCAGCAGGTGTGGCTGTTGCCGGTGGGGTGATGATAAATGAGGCGATGGCGCAGATCCTTATTTTTCCATTTGGTTCAGAGCTTGCTGCCTTTTGTGGTGCGCTGACGACAGGTATTCTCGGGCTGGTGATGAATTATTATCTCGAATATAGCGAGGTTATGCAGCGGGTATGGGCATTTCTGGACAAATTTAAGGATAAGTTCCGGCGGTCACTGGAATACTTTCAGGCAGTCAATGCTGAACTTGATCGCTATCTTGTGGAACTTACTGCACTGGAATTTTCTGTTGATGCTGCCGCGTTAAATCATTTTTCACTTCATCTGGATAGCGTAAACAGTGAGATAGAGCGCGGACTTCTGCTGAGAGAAGAAGTCAGCCGACGAGGGATTGCGTTGCCGTTTGAGTCAGGAAATGTGGCTTCTGTTCGTGACTGGTTAAATAAGCGATGAAATTACACCCTCCATTTCCCTGTAACCAGTGTGGGGCCTGTTGTCGTCATGTCAATAGGGCGGGTGAAACGCAATGTCTGGATCGTGGTGACGGTATTTGCCGTCACTATCAGACTGATTCTCATTTGTGTGCAATTTATGATAAACGCCCACAGATTTGCCGGGTTGAAGACCAGTATTTACTGAATTATCAGTCTCAGTACAGCTGGCAGGAGTTTATTGCATTAAACCAGGCCGCCTGCCTTATTCTGAATAAACTGTAATGCCATTAATGGCGGCGTCAGAACCGAAACTGAGAGAACATAAAACAGTAAAATGTCATTCCGTTCAGCAGCCAGCGTTGCTTTCTCCGGCTGCTGTTATTGTAAGGCATTTTCGTTAAGAACGCAGAAGGAGAGGATCGTGAGATTGCTGTTAAAAGGGCTCGTCGGAATGGCGCTGGTCTGGCTTGTTATTGGTTTCGGGATGGAGTTATTTTTTCTCGCCGATCGGGTTCATCCGGCATTAAGAGTAATCGTTGGCTTGGGGATGTTATTCCTGATGATAGTGATTGCGCGTGGTATGTGCGGTTCTCTTCTGTCATGAAAGAAAACATCATGACGTTCCTGTTTACGCCGTTACATTTGTGGCGGCGGATGATGCCTGTTTTATGATTATTCAGAAAAATGTATTTACCTGTCACGGCATGTTCAGCGAGCGGCGCCGGACAGAAATATCGCTTTTACTCAATTATTATGAAAATTAATCTTCCATTCATACACTGGCCACGGATTAGCAATGATAAGCGCCTCGTGTTATCAGTGGTTGTCTTTACCCTTTCTAATCTCCTTGTATCCTCAGGAGCGCATCTGATTTACCGGGTGTTATTCTTTATCCTGGTAATTCTTATTATTAAGGCAATGAAATCGATTACGTTGCGTTTGATTCTTGCCTTCCCGTTCACATTACTGACTGCTGCAGATATCAGTATCAGCCTGTATTCATGGTGTACATTTGGCACAACATTTAATGATGGTTTTGCAATCAGTATCCTTCAGACAGATCCTGATGAAGTAATAAGAATGTTCAGGATGTATGTTGTTTATGTTATCGCATTTATTATCCTCTTTTTATTGTTCTTCTGTTCAGCAATAAATAAAACGTCCTCATTGCCATCGGAAAAGGTCACGGTAATTACATTTTTATTGTTAATTACAGTAACGTTATATTCTTCCTTCCAGTTTGCGTTGAAGAAACAGTATCAAATAAATGAAGTTGATCCTTACATAGTCGCTTCCCGGTTTGCCACATATACCCCTTTCTTTAATCTGAACTATTTTGCACTGGCCGCAAAGGAGCATCAGAGATTAATGACGATTGCTGATACCATACCTCACTACGATCTGGTGATTATGGATAACAACACTGACGTATTTGTTCTGGTGATTGGTGAATCTGCAAGGACTGATAACATGTCCATTTACGGGTATTCGCGCCCAACCACACCAGAGCTTCAGAAACAGAAATCACGACTGAAACTGTTCACTCAGGCAATCAGCGGGGCACCTTATACCGCTCTTGCGGTACCGCTGGCATTATCTGCTGATACCGTGCTGCATCATGATGTTCGCCGTTACCCCGATAATATTATCAACATGGCGAATCAGGCGGGGTTCGATACCTGGTGGCTCAGTGCGCAGTCCGCTTTCCGACAGAACGGAACGGCTGTGGCCAGTATCGCCATGCGGGCCAGAAACAGAATTTATGTCAGAGGCTATGATGAGTTGCTGCTCCCGCACCTGGCTGAAGCACTGAACAGTAATCCGGGGTGCAGGAAACTGATTGTTCTGCATCTGACGGGCAGCCATGAGCCAGTCTGCAGTAACTGGCCCAGAGATAAAGCCGTGTTTAAACCACTGGATACAGAAGAAGTCTGCTACGATAATTCCATTCATTATACCGACAGTTTGTTGGGACAGGTTTTCGCCATGCTGGAAACGCGTCGGGCATCTGTCATGTATTTTTCAGATCACGGTCTGGAGTATGACCCGACAAAAGAACACGTTTATTTTCATGGTGGAATAAAACCCAGCCAGCAGGCTTATCATGTTCCGATGTTTATCTGGTACAGCCCGACACTGGGAGAGCATGTCGATCGCCAGACGGTGAACAGTGTTTTTTCCACTGCGTATAATGATTATCTGATTAATGCATGGATGGGCGTAACCAGACCGGCTCAACCGAAAACACCAGAGGAGGTGATTACCCGCTGGCAGGGGAAATCAGATGTTTTTGATGCAAATCATAACGTGTTTAATTACAAAGCATTACGAAATAGCTTTAAATGAGACACCGGAGTAATTTAATCCGCTTCATTACTCTCAAAGAAAAACGACCAGAAGATAATTTTCGGGTAACCACGCCGATAGACGGAAAGTTTAATGCGGTACTGGATTATATTGTTATGGAAGCCGTTCGGGGTTACAGATAAGAGCGATATTAGTGAGGGGTACTACTCGCCGGGGCGGAATTCTTTAATTCCCGACGTTGGTGCTTCATAGTGCCGGATAAAACGGAATATCACAGGCAATCTGTCTGAAGATATTAATTTTTTGATGGTTAACAGCTGTTTTTTGCATCAAAAAAAGCACTGAAACTGCAGCTGACCCCGGCTGCAGTATGAAGGCACGATAAGGGATTTTGAGGTCTCCTTCGCGCAAATTAATGCGCCAGTGCTAAATCGGTTCCTATGTTCAGAGTGTAAAATTCATATATAATGGTTTAAATTTATTAAACAATGACTTCGTTTTAGTGTGATGAAATCAGTTTGTTGTTATGACTGTGATCATCTGTCTGTTTGTTGTCTTTTATCAGTATCCATAAGGCTGCAGCACCAATCAGGTCAAATACCGCCAGTGCAATAAAGAACGGTCCAAAGCCAATGATACTGACAAATGCACCAATGAATAAATTAAAAATCAGCTGGCCAGACCATGCACATGCCCCGGCCATTCCGACAGCCGTTGCGACTTCATTCTTTTTAAACAGGTCTGCACCTAAAGTTGCAGCAACCGTAGAAAGTAATTGATGTGAGAACCCCCCAATACTGATTAATAAAACAGCAATATAGGGGTTTTCTATGATACTGACCAGACCGATAGTCGTCATCAGTATTGCACCAATAGTAAAAGTAATACGTCGTGAATTTATTAATGAAATTCCTCTTTCATTGAAGAATTTTGCAACAAATCCACTGGCAAGGCATCCTAAATCAGCCATGAGGAATGGAAGCCATACAAACATGGCGATTTCTTTCAGGCTGAAATGCAGTGTTTCGACAAAGAAAACAGGCACCCAGAAGTTAATAGTTCCCCATGCCGGGTCAGCTAAAAAGCGGGAAATACCGATTCCCCAAAAGTTTCTTTGTTTCAGGATGTTGATTACAGATGTTTTTTCTTTTTTGGCATTGTTCAGATGCTTTTCCTGACCATTTTCAATATATGAACGTTCTTCTGGGGAGAGGCGTTTTGCATCTTTTGGATCTTTATAGAAAATCAGCCAGATAAATGCGGCTATTACAGCCAGTATACCAGCCACAATAAAAGCAAATTGCCAGCTGTGGAACATAATGCACCATGCAATCAAAGGCGGGGCTAACATGGCACCAAATGATGTCCCCATGTTAAATACACCAGTTGCGATGCCTCGTTCTTTTGCCGGAAACCAGGTTGAGGCTGTTTTTACGCCCGCCGGAATAGCTGAAGCTTCACTAACGCCCATGATACCACGCATGAATGCCAGTCCCATCCAGGAGCCAGTCAGGGCGTGTCCCATCGTGGCTAATCCCCAGATAACTGCACAGATAAAGAAGCCTAATTTAAGGCCGATATTATCAATAAAGAACCCCATAATTGGTTGACCTATTGTGTACGCCAGCTGGAATACACTTACAATCCAGGAATACTGTTCTTTAGAGATCCCTAAATCTGACATTATGGTTGGTGCCGCGACGCCAAGAGCGGTACGGTCAAGATAGTTAATGATAGTAATGAAACATACGAGAACAATCATATGCCATCTGTAGTGTTTTATATATTTCATATATACCTCAAATGGTTAAGAAGGAGGCTTACAAGGTCACATGTTGTTCCAGATATTACCCGTTCCACGTTGTCATGAAAGTGATCAACCTCTTACTTTTATTGGTTGACCAGTTGGTTGACATTGTTTTACGTATAATTACAAAACCAGTCATTCAGAATACATGAAAATATTTAACTGAACCCTGTGGTTTGCAATTGAGAATGGACTTTATCAAACCCGGGTATTATGTAATGGCTCGCTGGAGGTCGTTTTAGCCAGGTTTTTATTAACGAGTTTTCTGTTAGTGGCGGGAATATGTACCAACCCCCCTGAAGTGGTCGGTTGATATGTGTGTGTCGCCGGCAGCGTGGGGTTGCGTTATTTTCGGGAACACAAAAAGTTTAATAACCTGTAATTGTTATGATCTTACCCAGCAATAGTGGACACGCGGCTAAGTGAGTAAACTCTCAGTCAGA
>OATH01001104.1_pt1 | contig 11944 bp, 8 predicted proteins | sample 1494971 | NCBI WGS metagenome assembly OATH01 (sample SAMEA2579949, study PRJEB22360) | human gut metagenome
GGGCCCCGCGTCCGTGCTGCGCCGTTACGGCATCGACTCGAAGATCGTCGACAAGATCAGCACCCGCGTCGACTCTGACCCGGATGCGGCCGTCAAGGTCGAGCACGCCGTCGGTGGCATCGGAAAGAACGTGGTCGAGCTCATCGAAGAAGGCAAGATCGACATGATCCTCAACACGCCGAATTCCCGGGGATCGCGTTCCGACGGATATTCCATCCGCGCTGCGGCCATCGCGGCCGACCTGCCCCAGTTCACCACCATGACCGAGTTCTCCGCCGTGCTGATGGCCATCGAAGCCGTCAAGCACAACGATTACCAGATCATGAGCATCCAGGAGCACGCCAAGCAGCTGTTCGAGTTGGAGAGCCAGGAATAAGTTAGGCCAGGAGCAATCATGACACACGCCAGCAGTGAGGAAGAAATCAAGGCCATGCGGTCGGATTTCGGACTGCGCCTCAGCAGTTCGATGGCCCAGTACGGCCCCTTGTGCGTCGGCATCGACCCGCACAGGAAAAACCTCACTGACTGGGGGTATAACGTCGACGCGGAAGGCGCGGAGCTGTTCTCCATGCGCATGCTTCAGGCCATGCGAGACCGCGCCGCCGCTGTCAAATTCCAGGAGCCCATGTTCGAGCGCTACGGGTCCAAGGGATTCGCGGCGCTCGAACGAGTGCTCTACGCCGCTCGTCAAATGGGCATCATCACCATCGTGGACTGCCTCCATGGAGGCCTGTCCACCACCATCTCCGCCATCGCGGACGCATACTTCAAGCCGGGCGCCCCTCTGCTGGCCGACGCCATCACCCTGCTGCCGTACTATGGCGCACGCTCGCTGCGGGGCCTCACCAATGAGGCCCTCAACAACGGTCGCGGCGTCTTCATCGCCTCCCTGACCTCCAATCAGGAAGGCGCCAGCATGCAGACGGCCATCCGCCAGAGCGGCGACTTCAAGGGCAAAACCGTGGCGTTCGGCATCGCCAGCACTGCCCAGAAGTTCAATGACGACATCGACGGTATGGGCTCGGTCGGGCTCATCATCGGCGCCACCATAGGCCAGTGGATCGCCGACAGCGGTGTCGACCCGGCGAAATTCACCGGTCCCATCCTTTCCCCGGGCTACGGCTGGCAGGGCGCCGAGGCCAAGGACCTCAAAACCGTCTTCAAAGGCACCAAGGGCAACGTTCTGGTGACCGTATCCCGTTTCATCGCCGCCCATGGGCCCGATATTTCCGCGCTTGCCCAAGCCACCGAGGCCATCGCCATCGACGTCCGGCAGGCGCTCTACGAAGCCATGAAAGAAGGCGAGGACAAGGAGAAAGACGGTATGGGAACCATTACCGCATCACTGCAGCAGACCCCGGCCGAGCCAGCGGCCACTCCCGACGATGATGGCACACCTCGCAAGCGCCTCGTCGTCCTCACCGGCCCCGCCGGTGTGGGCAAGGGAACCGTCGAGAACATCCTGCGCAAGAACCATCCCGGCGTCTGGGTCTCCGTGTCCGCCACCACCCGCAAGCCGCGGCCCGGCGAGGTCAATGGTGTCAACTACTGGTTCCTCGACGACCAGCAGTTCACCGACAAGGAAGAGGCCGGCGATTTTCTCGAAACCGCCACGGTCCACGGCCTGGCCCGCTACGGCACGCCCCTCAAGCCCGTTCAGGAACACCTCGCCGAAGGCGTCCCCACCATTCTTGAGATCGACCTGCAAGGTGCCCGACGCGTCAAGCAGCGTGCCAAGGAGCTCGGTCTCGAAGTTGTCTATGTGTTCATCGCCCCGCCCAGCTTCGACGAGCTCGTTCGCCGGCTCAAGGGACGCGGCACCGAAACTCCCGAGGAAGTCGCCAAGCGTCTGGAAACCGCTCATGTCGAACTCTCCGCCGAAAACGAATTCGACGTCACCATTGTCAATGATGATGTCGATAAGGCGGCGGAGGACCTGTGGCGGGTCATCGCCTCCGAATACGGCATCACGGAGTGACCGCCGAGCGGCACATCTGACTGCCAGACCGTTGCCGTTGGTTGTTGCCGCTGTTTTATGCGCCACTGATCCAGCCAGAGTCCCATCCGCATGCACTGCGATGGGACTTTTTCGGTATACGCATCATCTTCCATCCGCCCACAGTCCCATTTATGTCGTCTGATGTGGGACCATGGCCGGGTGAGGGATATGGGAATGGCGGACTTGTCGAAGTGCCGTGGTCGTGGACTGGCAGCCAGGCGTCTAGCGGGTGCGCAGACGGTAGGCTTTCCAGATATCGCTGAGTTTTTCGCCGTTCGACGTACGCTTCCACACATCCAATCCGGCGCTGCGACCGCCTGCCGCGCGTGCCGCGGCCGTGGGCGACGCATATTCCGAGCCGTCCTCAAGACGGAAGCGTCCCTCTTGGGTCACGGTCACCAGCCAACGTTCGCCCTTGCGCGGTCGCTCCCATACCAAAGTCTCGCCGGGAATCAGCAGACCGGCGGCGACGACCTGCTTGATGGTGACACGCTGTGAACCGCGCGTCTGCCGGGAGCCTGCATCGCCGGAAAGCTGCTCCGGGGGTTTGCTCGTCAGATCGGCATGGCTCTCGTCATAACGGATGTCCCAGTATTCGGCAAGCAGGCGAATCGTCTCCTTCTGCCGGTATTCCAGCATCGCCGGCGTGCATTCGTTGAAGTCGGCAATCTGCTTGGTCAGCGGGAAACGGCAGGAGTCGGCACGCAGCAGCACGCGGTCGCGACGGCGCCCGTACTCCGTGAGCCGGTCGATCTGCCCCTCCTTGCCTTGCATCAGCACCATATTGCCCAGACGATACATCCAATAGTCATGCAGGTCCGCCGTCCAGGAAGAGAACGACGCCGCCGACGCGATATCCAGAGGCATGATCGGTACGACCGCCAGCGCACGCGGGCGCGGAATGCGAGCCCCGGCACGCTGCTCGTTGGCCCGAACCAACAGCAGACGCACCAGATCAGGGTCTCCCTGCAACTCGCCATGCAGCCTGATCAGGGCACCTGCCCGGTCGGCGGCGCTGACGGACAGTCCGCGTACCAAGCGAACAGGGAATCCCTTATCCAGATCGCGGATCGCAGCTGCGGTGTGCCCACGACGGTCAATGGCACTCCGACGATTCAGCATATCGACACCGGCCACCTGTTCCAAAGCGCACAGAATCTCGCCCAAGCGCTGTCGGTCATGCGATCCCAACGGGTCGGCCGTCCTGCCGCAGTCCCGTGCCGAATGCGAACCACGTTGGGCGAAGAACGAGACCTCGGGGTCGCCGAGGTTCCTGAACGAATGCGTCAGCGCCCACATCGCCACGGCTTTCCACTCATGATGCCGATAGTCGTTCAGCGCCTCCAGCCTGCCTCGGACATCATCCGGCAGCACGGTATCCGACGGGCGCTCAAGAATGCGCCACGCCATGGCATACGGGGCGAGAACACCGTCGATGAACGCCTCAATGGAATGACCGGCGAGATACTGGTTCAGCACGTCGGAAAGGAAGTCCTCGATCAGTTTGCCCGTCGCGGGCTTGTGCGTGAGGATGAGATGCAGATACCGGAAGAACTCCTCCACGCGGGCGGCGTCATCGCCCAGCGGATCCATGATGTCATCCCAACGGGAGGCGTACGCGTCCGCCGCGGCGGCGGGCAGTCCTGACATCGCCCGGGCCTTGAACACATCCGATGGCGTCAGGGGGAGGCCGCGCATGTTCATGACGTCGAAAATACGATGCGCTCCATCAAGGTCATCGGTGGTGACGATGACCAAGGTCACCGAATTGACCAGATAGGATGCGAACCGGTGGCGTTCCTCCTCGTCAAGCTGTGCCAATGCATCGTATGCCTGCTTTGTGTTGGCGATGATGTTGCGCTGCGCGTTCGAGGAGCAGTCCTCATCGTTCATGTCGAACAGCGCCTCCAGATTGCCTTCCTGAACGTATTCGCGGAAAAATGCGGCGTCGCGTTCACGGAGCGTCAGCCGGGGCTGCGAGGTGATGCCGCGCAGCTTGTCTCCGGGCTCGACGATCAGAGCGTCCAGCAGACGCATCCATTCCTCGTCATGTTCGAGGTCGCGCAGCGCGGCGGTGATGATTGACAGCGAGACCAGACGCTGCTGGCCGTCGATGACCGAGAAGCTGGTGTCGCCTTCCCGCACGAGAATCAGAGAACCGAGGAAATACGGCGTCTCCGGTGATTTGCATGCCTCCTCAAGGTCGCTGATGAGCTGCAGGATGTTCTCCGGTTTCCAGATATAGGCGCGCTGGAAGGATGGGATGGACAACTGATAGTCCGGAGTGAACACCTTGCCCAGTGGTTTTTCCGTCGCGTTGATTGCCATGACGCCCCCTCATCGGTAGCTGCTGAGCATCAGCGTACCAGCGGGTCGGTATGGATGCGCTGGCGGCGACTTGCGTGACGGCGCCGTTACAGGTCCGCTCGTTCGACAAGCCGTGCCATCTGCACGCGCCCCATGTCGAGTTTGTCCGCGGCGCTGGAGAGATGCGCTTTCGCGGTGCGTTCCGATATGAACATGCGTCCTGCGATCTCGGCGTTGGTGCAGCCTTCGGCGGCGAGCAGCACGGCTTCGCGCTCCCGGGAGGGCAGCGTGTCCAGCAGGGCCCGAGCCTCGTCACGCCTGGACTGGGCCGCTGCATGCTCAGATCATTGATGAGCTGTCTCTGGCTGGCCGGATTGAACTGCGGGGTCCCCTCGCATATGCCGACTATGCGGCGGATGATGTCCTCCGGCGCATAGGTCTTGGATACGAATCCCTCGGCGCCGGCCTCCACGGAGCGTTCCACCGTGTTGGACGGGTTCAAGGATGTGAGGATCAGCACGTGAGGAGGATTGCGAAGCGCGCGAAGACGACGGGTGGTCTCGATGCCGTCGATGCCGGGCATCGCCACATCCATGAGAACGACGTCCGGGTGTTCGCTGTCGGCGTTTCGCACGGCGGTGGCTCCGTCGGTTGATGTGGAGACGACAGAGACACGCCCCTGCGAGTAATCGCGGAGAATCATACTCATCGCCTGGCACACCAGCGGATCGTCGTCTATGACGCTCACGGTGATGACGTGCTGTTCGGAATCGTTCACGGCTTCATTCTATCGGCTTGACAGGCGATCCACGGCATTGCCACGTCGAGATGGAAGACATGGTGGTCGTCGTGCCCGTATCGGCATGTCCCGCCGGCCGTCTGCACCCGTGCCGTCAGGCCGGCAAGTCCGTTGCCGTCCGTTGCGGATGGGACCTCGCGCTCGTTCGGGGCGGAGAGACCGCGCTTCATGGGATTGCTGATGTGGATATGGATGCCGTTGCCGGGGTTCATCGTGACTTCCACAGACACCGGCTCACCCTCGGCGTGTCTGCGGGCATTGGTCAGCCCCTCTTGGATGGCTCGGTATGCGATTTTCCCTGTGCCCTCATCGAGGTCGGAGAGCTGCTGGATGTCTATCCAGGTGTTGATGCGCATGCCGGCGGAGCGCGCATCGTTGATCAGGGCGTCCAATGACGGGCGTGTCATTGACGTTTGCGGGGCGGGAGCGAGCTGCTGACGTGCCTGTTGGGGGTGACGGAGCATGCCGATGATGGAATGCGCCTCATCCAAGGCTCCTGCGGATTGCCGTCGAATCTCCTCGGATTTCTCCTCGATAAGCGAAGCCTGATTCCGCAATTCGGGGGTCAGCATCTGCCCCGTCTCATGTGGGTTCGTCGCATCGGCAAGCTGGATGAACGCCCGTGCCTCGCCCTGCAGGGCACTGGCGTTCAAGGCGATGAGGGACAAGGAATGAGCGAGCGTGTCGTGGGCTTCGGCTGCGATGGCGTCGGCCAGCTGCTGATCGGTGAGATTGCTATGCAGGCTCACCGCATAATCGCTGATGGCCTGGGTCTTGGTAGCGGCCTCGTCCAATTGCACTCGTGACCGGATATACAGTCCCGCCAGAATGGCGATGAGGACGGCTATCAGCTCCACCACAACGGCTGTGGCTATGATGGTCGGCCTCCCCTCAAGCATCGCGGCATGGCCCGAGGCGACATCCGAATCCGGCTTGATGAAGATGGCCGATTGCCACATCGAGGAGTTGAACGGGCGCAACGTGTCGCGCATCTGCCCCCAGACCCCGACCAGCGTCGCCGCGACGATGGCGCGGATGATGCGCTGCCTGCCGCGGCGTCTTGCGATCAGCGATGTGAGCGCCATCAGCATCAGCATCGGATCATAGGGAAAGATCAATATGACGGCGCAGCAGATCCAGAACACCGGTTCCGGGTGCTTGTCGCGTGCAAGCAGCAGGAACGGGAACGCGAAGGCCAGTAGGGAACTCGCGATGAACCAGACGTACATGGCGTTGACCGGATTATTGATGTACCGGGTGGCTGCGAATGAAGTCTGCACCAGGCACATGAACGCGGAAACGGTGATCATCACTGCGGTGCACCATACGCGCGTGCGCACGGCGACGGTGTCCTCGTCGGACGTCGTCGCCGGGAGCGATCCTCCCGCGCGGGGGTGGGGCGAGAAATCATTCATGGCATCCACTCTACGGGGTCAGGTCTTTCCGCGCCATCGAACGCGGGTTCATTCTTATCTGCCCGAAAGGGCAATCGGAAATGAACGTTCGTCCACTGATGCAAACGTGCGAACTCCAATAGCGTGGATGGTGCATAACTCACCGAGATCAAGAAGGAGAATGCTATGTCGCACGGTATCAAGGGAGAGACGTCCGCACAGGGTACCCCCAAAGGAACCACGATCTGCGGTATCGTAGGCGTCGTCTTTGGCGCTTTGGGGCTGGTCCTCAGCTTTATCCCGATCGTGAACAATATAGCGGCCATCCTAGGCGCCATCGGCGTGGTGCTGGCGATCATCGCCATGGTGGGGACGTTCCGCGGCAAGAAGGCGGGCAAGATACTTTCCATCGTCGCGGCGGTGCTGTCGGTGCTCGCCATCGTCATCACTCTGGCCATGCAGTCCGCAGCCAGCAAGGCCATTGATGAGGCCATTAACGGTTCCGGCACGTCACAGAGCAAGTCGTCCGACGCGAAAAAGAGCGGCGACGATTCCTCCAACGACGGTTCCGCGAACAACGATCCGACGAACAATGACTCCACCGATACGACCAAGGCATCGGGGGAGCAGGACCAGGAGGGTGATCTCAAGAACCTCCATGTCACGATCGTCTCCGCGGCGAAATCGGGCAACGACTATGAAGACAAGCCTACGGTGATGGTCACGTACGAATGGAAGAACAATTCAGGCAAGAACAACTCCTTCGCCGCGCTGGCGCATCCCCAGGTGTTCCAGAACGGACAGGCCCTGGACACCGCCGTCTATCTTGACCAGCCGACCGGATATGACATGAATTCATATACGGCGGAGATCCAGCCCGGAGCGACAGGAAAGGTGACCCTGGGATACGTGTTGAAGGACGAGTCGACCATCACCGTCGACGTGACCGACCTGTTCTCCATCGATGACTCCCGGAAGGTCGTGCACACGTTCGACCTGAAATAGACGAATAGGCAGGCGTTGCTGGTGTGATGCTCAAGGCTGAACATTAATGATTTGTTCAGCCTTCTCCGTTACGATGAAGCGTACGCAAACAAAGGAGCCAGCATGACATTTGGACAGCAGCCAGGCAACGGCGATCCCTATTACGGCGGCAATCAGCAGCAGCCCGCATATGGGCAGCAGCAATACGGACAATCACAGTATTCATACGCGCCCAACGGCACTGCGGCGATCAACGCCCAGACCATCTACAGCCGTGAGCAGGTGCAGGCGGCCCAACGGGCATCCGTCACCAGGGCATACGGCGAGATGACGCTCGGCCTTATCATCACGGCCGTCGTCGCGGTCGTCGCGCAGATGACCGGCGCATACGTCTCCTTCATCGAGTCAACCGGCCTGATCGGCTTCTTCGGATTCGCGATCGTACAGGTTGTGCTGGCCGTGGCGCTGGGCGCCCGCATCATGAAGATCAAGGCATCGACCGCCCGTGTCATGTTCTACGTGTACGCGGCGCTGATGGGATTCACTCTCAGCTCCATCTTCCTGGTGTACAGCATCTCCGACATCGGCGTGGCCCTGGTCCTGTGCGCGGCGTTCTTCTTCGTGCTCACCATGTTCTCGTTGACCACGAAATTCGACATGCTCAAGGCCGGCCCCATCCTCATGGTGGGCCTGGTGGTGCTGATCATCTCCCAGATCGTGCTCATGTTCGTTCCGGGCAGCACGACCGGGATGCGTATCATCTGCGCCTTCGGCCTGATACTGTTCGCCGGCATGACCCTGTACGACGCTCAGCAGACCCGTGCGCTGTTCAGCGCCTATGAGGCTCAGGGGCCGGAGATGATCAAGAAGATCTCCATCATCTGCGCGCTGAACCTGTATCTCGACTTCGTGAACATGTTCCTGTACATCCTTCAACTGTTCGGCAGCCGAGACTGATATCACTGGAACGGTACCGTCATAGCCGATTCCGCCAATACGGATATTGTCACGACGGCAGATGCGATGGCCCATCCCGCAGCCGCGGGATGGGCCATCATCGTTCAGATGCCCATCGCGCGAATCAGCGAGACCATTCCATCATCGTTCGGGACCGGTCACGGCGATACGCTAGCGTGAATGCTCATGAAGCAGCAGGAAATGGCCGGTATGGCATGTCTTGTATTGACCTCGCTGATTTGGGGATTCGCGTTCGTCTCCCAGGTGCAGGGCATGGCATCGATGTCGCCGTTGTTCTTCAACGCCACGCGGTTCACCTTGGGGGCGATTTCGCTGATCCCGTTGCTGCTGTGGAAGCGTTTGCGACGATGCCGGGAATCGGGGAAGACGGTTGGCGCGGGGAACCGTGAGGCCGGCGATGACGAACATGACATGATCGTCGGCAGCGCACTGTCGAACCCGCTCATCGTCGGAATGATATGCGGTGTGTTTCTGTTCGCGGCGAGCACGCTGCAGCAGTACGGCATCATGTTCGGCTGTTCGGCCGGCCGCGCCGGATTCATCACCGCGCTCTACATCGTCATGGTGCCGTTGCTGGCGTATCTCGTCCTTCGCCGCGCAGTGCGCATGATGACTTGGATGGCGGTGGGCGTGGCCGTGGCCGGATTCTACCTGCTGTGCATCACGGACGGCTTCGGTTCCCTGACGCTGGCCGACTGCCTGCTGCTGTTCACCGCGGTCCTGTTCGCCGCTCATATCCTGTCGATTGATACGCTGGGAGCGTGCGTCGACGCGCTGACACTGTCATTCATCCAATTCGTGACGACCGCGGCACTCAGCTGGGCCGGCACGCTGATCGAAGGCTCCATGGACTGGAACGGGGCAGGGCAGGCGTGGATCGCCGTGCTGTATGCGGGAATCGGGTCAGTCGGCGTCGCCTACACGTTGCAGGCTGTAGGCCAACAGTGGGTGCCGCCGACCCGCGCATCGCTCATCATGTCGCTGGAATCGGTGTTCTCGGTCATCGGCGGCGCATTGCTGTTGGGCGAGACGATGACGGTACGCGGATACCTCGGCTGTGCGCTGATCTTCGCGGGTATCGTGCTCGCGCAGACGCCCGGTGTCGGCCGCAGACGATTGGCGGTGAACAAGACCGGAAAACGGGATCAGTGAACGCGATCGGGGAATGCGACCGGAAAACAAGAAAGACAGAATCCCGCTGATCGGCCGTCAGACGGATCCGTTCCCGTCAGCGAGGGCGGAGGATGCGTGACGGGGGCCGATTCGACCAGCTTAGTCGGCTTTCGGTGTCTCCTCGACCTGCGGCGCGCCGTTGATGTCGCGGTGGATGTTCTGCATCTGGGTCTCGATGTTCTGCAGGCTCCGCGCGCAATCAAGCAGCGTCTGCGAGTGCTCGGCGAGCTTTGCGTCCGGCAGATCGGTCTTGTAGCGCAGGGCGTGCTCCAGACTCGCCCAGTAATCCATCGCGATGGTGCGGAACTGGACCTCCACCGGGGTGTAGTGGGCGCCGGATGAGAGGAACACGGGCACCGCATAGATGACGTGCAGCGACCGATAGCCGTTCTGTTTGGGGTTCTTGATGTAGTCCTTGACCCGCAGCACGGAGATGTCGTTCTGCGCCGACAGATAGTTCGACACGGAGTACACGTCGTCGCGGTAGTTGCAGATCACGCGGATGCCTGCCACATCGAACAGGTTGTCCTTGATCGACGACACGGTCACCGGCAGCGTCTTGCGCTTGAGCTTGCCGAGGATCGAGTTCACCGACTTGAGACGGCGTTCCATGTGATGGATGGGATCATGCGAGAACCGCACCTGGAACTCCGAATCAAGGATCTCCAGTTTGGTGCTTATCTCATACATCGCGCCTTCGTAGACTTGCATGAGATTCACGAATTCGGTGAGTTCTTCCGGTGAAAAAGACCCCCGGTCCATGCCCACGGCATCGAGTCGGGTTTTCAGGTCATTCGTGTTGATGCGGCTTTGTCGGTCAAGTATCACGGTTCACTATCATAGCCGAACTCTTGCGGAGGAACTGAAAAATCGCAGCACGCTGGTGCTGGCTTGGGCAATCGTTACGATGGTTGACTATGAACGAAGACATGATGACCGAGTCGGAGCGCACCTCCACATTGACGGACCCGACCCTTGGCGCCACAACGGGGCGCGGCAAGGGCGTATTTTACGTGCACACGCTGGGATGCCAGATGAACGTGCATGATTCCGAGCGAATCGCCGGTGTGCTCGAAGATGACGGATACATCCCGGCGACCGAGGAACAGGCGGCGGACAAGGACGTCGACCTGATCGTCATGAACACGTGCGCGGTGCGGGAGAACGCCGCGGAACGCATGTACGGCACCATCGGCCTGTGGGCGGACCTCAAGCGCACGCATCCGAACATGCAGATCGCGATCGGCGGATGCATGGCCCAGCTTGACCGCAAGAGGATCGCACAGAAGGCGCCGTGGGTGGATGCGGTGTTCGGCACGAAGAACATCGGCTCGCTGCCGCGCCTGCTGGATCAGGCCCGCATGGCGGGGACCTGCCAGGTCGAAGTGGCCGACAAGCTGGACTATTTCCCCAGTCAGCTGCCGGTCGCCCGCGCTTCGAAGGTGTCGAGCTGGGTGTCCATCTCGATCGGCTGCAACAACACGTGCACGTTCTGTATCGTGCCCACCACGCGTGGCAAGGAGCATGACCGCCGTCCCGGCGACATCCTCGCGGAGATTCGCCGATGCGTGGATGAAGGCGCCAAGGAGGTCACGCTGCTCGGCCAGAACGTCAACTCGTTCGGTTACGGCATCGGCGACCGGTATGCGTTCTCCAAGCTGCTGCGGGCCTGCGGAGACATCGAGGGATTGGAGCGTGTGCGTTTCACGTCGCCTCACCCGGCGGCGTTCACCGATGACGTGATCGCGGCGATGGCCGAGACGCCGAACGTCATGCACCAGCTGCACATGCCGTTGCAGTCGGGCTCCGACAAGATCCTGCGTGCGATGCGTCGCTCCTACCGTTCCGCCAAGTTCCTGGATATCCTGCGCAAGGTGCGCGAGGCGATGCCGGACGCGCAGATCAGCACCGATGTCATCGTCGGATTCCCTGGCGAAACGGACGAGGATTTCGAGGCGACGATGGATGTGGTGCGTCAGGCGAGGTTCCAGTCGGCGTTCACATTCGAATACTCGCCGCGTCCCGGAACCCCCGCGGCCGAAATGGAGCAGGTCCCGCATGAGGTCGTGCAGGAACGGTTCGACCGGCTGGTGAAGCTTCAGGAGCAGATCACGGAAGAGGAGCTCGCCAAGTTCGAGGGCCGTGACGTCGAAGTGATGATTACCGGGGCTCAAGGCAAGAAGGATTCCGCGACACATCGCGTCACCGGTCGTGAACGGACCGGCGTGCTGGTGCATATCGGCGTGCCGGACGGTGAGCCGATGCCGCAGATCGGTGATTTCGTGACCGCGACCGTCACCGGACGGGTTT
>OATH01001111.1_pt1 | contig 11877 bp, 10 predicted proteins | sample 1494971 | NCBI WGS metagenome assembly OATH01 (sample SAMEA2579949, study PRJEB22360) | human gut metagenome
CTGACTGGCGGACGGGGGGGAGCAGCAAGCGCCGCTGCCGCAGCCATCATCAATACGGCGGTCAGCTGATTGAGCTTCTGATGAGCTTTCTGCTTAGACATTGGATCTCTCCTTGATAGCAGTGGTTTGGATTAATTGCTGAGGAAAAATTCTATTTTTCAAGGCTTGACCGCCGCATTGCGGCTTTCCTCAACGCCCGTTTCATCTTTCGCGTCGGGCCGATCGTTTTTCTTGCATCACGGCGTCTTGATCTCCCCTGTATCTCGCCCTACGATCCGTAGCATTCCATCCGCCGCACGAACAGCGCTTTCTCATGCACATCGACAAACTCGCCATTGAAGAACTCCGACTTCTGGTTCTTCTCTACAAAACGCATTCACTCAAAGATTCAGCCGTTCGCCTGAATGTCAGTACGCCCACGGCCAGCCGCATGCTGGCGCGTCTGCGTGCGGCTGTGGAGGATGAACTTTTCATTCGAAGCGCTTCGGCCATGACGCCTACTCATGCCTGCCGACGGCTCTTCCCCCGCGTTGAACGCATTCTTGCGGAAATGGATGCTTTGACTCACGAACCGCAGGTCTTTCGCCCATCACACATCAAACGGATATTCCGTGTGATGCTCCACGAACAGCTCTTTCTCGCGCACTTTGCAGATGTCTTTCGCGAAGTACGGCGGCTTGCACCAGGCGTGAGCATTGTTATTGAAGCAGTGAGTGATGCGGGTCATGAAGCGCTCAAAACCGGCGAGCTCGATGCGATGATCTTTCCCATGACGGACAACGTATCTCCGGACATCAAAGCTCAGTTTTTAGCCACTTGCGATTTCGATATCCTGATGCGAACCAACCACCCATGGCTAACCGAAGTCAATAGAGACGGCACGCCAGACTGGTCGGCGCTTAAGCGCTACGAAAAAATCGAAACAACCATCGACAGCTTCGGTACGCGCGCGCCGGGCGGGCTCGATCATTGGATTTTCAAAGGCAAACTTCCTGAGCAGCACACGGCCCTTTGGTGTCCTTATGTTCAAGCTGCAACTGAACTGCTTCCAGAGAGTGACCTCACCATGGTGGTCTATTCCCCGCTTGCGCGTGAACTCTGTCGTCGCGGCGGACTCACCGCTCTGAGTCTTGCGTCCTTAGGCTGCGGATATCCGCTGGGCTTTCTGCGGCACGGACGGCGTGATGATGATCCCGCCTTAGAATGGCTGCGCGCCGTTTTCGTCTCTTGCTTTAACCAAAAGCATTAAGGCCGCCCTTCCTGTATTGGGAAAGACGGCCCTAACCAGACTGAGTTTGAGCGGCTCAGTCTTTTAGGCGAGTGTCGCAACCATCAGCGCTTTGATGGTATGCATACGGTTGCCCGCCTGCTCAAAGACGATAGAGGCCGGAGACTCAAACACTTCTTCCGTCACTTCCACGCCGTCGGCAAGTTCAGGATGCTCCGCAATCACATTGGCGCCAACCTTGGTTTCGTCATTGTGATAGGCCGGCAGACAATGCATGAACTTCACTTGCGGATTCCCCGACGCAGCCATCAGGGCAGCATTGACCTGATAGGGCTTCAAAAGCGCAATACGTTCTGCCCAAACCTCTGCCGGCTCACCCATCGACACCCAGATGTCGGTGTGAATGAAGTCAACGCCCGCCACGGCCTCGTTGGGATCCTCTGTGATGGTAATGTGCGCGCCGGAAACGGCAGCCAGCTCTTCAGCCAGAGCGATGATTTCTGCCGAAGGCCAGTAGGCTTTCGGTGCGCCGATGCGCACGTCCATACCCATCTTGGCACCAATCATCAGCAGCGAATTGCCGGTATTGAAGCGGGCATCGCCAAGATAGGCAAAAGAAATGTCTTTCCAGGCTTTGCCGCAGGACTCCTTCATCGTCATCAGATCGCAAAGCATCTGTGTCGGATGCCATTCATCGGTCAGGCCGTTGTAGACCGGAACGCCGGCGTAGGCAGCCAGCTCTTCAACCGTTTCCTGCTTGAAGCCGCGGAACTCAATGGCATCAAAGATTTGCCCGAGCACACGAGCCGTGTCCTTGATGCTTTCCTTGTGACCGATTTGCGAAGAATGGGATTCAAAGAAAGTGGTGCCGGCGCCTTGGTCATGCGCCCCTACTTCAAAAGCACTGCGTGTGCGGGTGGAGGTCTTTTCAAAAATAAGGGCGATGTTTTTGCCTTTGAGTCGCTGCACTTCATTGCCCATGCGCTTGGCCTTTTTAAGGTCAATGGCGAGATCGACGAGATAGTCGATTTCAGCAGGCGTGTGGTGAACGAGGGAAAGAAGGCTGCGGCCGCGAAGATTCATCGGCATGAAAAGCTCCTTGGGAGTGGGTTCAAAGAACTGCGAAATAAGACTGCTGGGCGGATCATCCAAAGCATTTCATCTTGAAGGACTGCCCCTTTCCAGCAGACATTTCGCAGCTCTGCGTGGGATACGTGGATTCATTCTACGGAGAAGCGATCTTGAATCTTTAGGGCATTATCCCTATGTGAACTGACGGCCGATTAGGCTTTAACTCTTTGTTTTTATTATGTTTCTAATCGTCGACCATTGTGCAGATACCGCACGAGTGCCGGGCGAAAAACTCGAACAAGAAAAGAACGTCTTCTCGTGAAAAGTCTTTTTCCGCCGCCCGTTAGGCGATCTTCAATAGGATGGCTGGCCGAAGACAATTGGCGCAGCCGTCACAATGGAGGGTCAGTCTTTTGCTGGTATTGCAATACCGCGCCGCTCAGCTTCGGCAATACAGGCGTTGACCACTTCGCGAGCCCATCGCGCACCGCCGACAGCGCGAAAGAACTCTCGCTGTTCGCGCGTCACGCGCGCAACGATGCACACGGATGCGCCGTTGCTTTCTTCTGCGCCGCCCAAGCGTCGACGTGAACGCTGATCCGCAGGCTGAAGCTTTGAAGGCAGACGGCTCAATGACTTTGAACGTCCAGTCGTCGGCTTGCTCTGAGGCAGGATGACGGAAGCCGGATCGCCGGCGCTCAATTTCGGCATCACTTTGGGCTGCGTCATATCCTCTCCTTAAATCCTGTGCATTGTTTGCTTTAGGCCGCCTCTGCCAGCCGGCTGACTAGCGGGACGGACTGAGCCGCCTGTGGCAAACTAACTGCTTTAAGGCAATCCTATTCTTTCAGGCGCGCAGAGAATACCCGTGCTTTCGCGCAGAACAGCACGCCAATCTGCATGCTGCGCATTTCAAGACTCATTGATCATGTCCCGACTTCGACTGGCCTCCTGGAACGTCAACTCCCTTAAAGTGCGTCTGCCGCAGGTGCTCGACTGGCTAGAATCAGCCAAAATCGATGCATTGGTCATGCAGGAAACAAAAACAACTGACGACGTTTTTCCCCAAGCCGCATTCGCCGAAGCCGGATTCGATGTTTTCTTTTTAGGTCAGAAAACATATAACGGCGTTGCACTCTGTTCTCGCCAAACAACAGTTAAGACTTCGGATGTTGTGCTTGGTCTCCCTGGCTGGCCCGATCCGCAAAAACGTTTTATTTCGGCACTCCTATCACCCCTAGCGGCTCCCGAACAGTCGAGCACCCCCGAGCGCCCCCCGACCGCCCGCCGATTCGTTTTTGCGGGGGCTACTTTCCCAACGGTCAAGCGGTAGGTTCATCAAAGTATCTCTATAAGCTCGACTGGATTGCCGTGCTTGAACGTACGCTCAAAACTTATCTTGCCGATACCCCCAGACTGGTGCTCGGCGGCGACTTTAACATTGCGCCCGCCGACGCCGACGTTTGGAATCCGGAAGCTTGGCGCGGAAAGATTCTCTGCTCAGAGCCGGAGCGAAAGGCACTCGAGCGCCTCTTTGCACTCGGCCTTTACGACAGCTTCAGACTCTTTACGCAGCCCGCAGAGCGCTTTTCTTGGTGGGACTATCGTCAGAGCGGCTTCGAACGCAATCACGGTCTGCGCATTGATCTGCTGCTTGTTTCCGAAGCACTCAAAGGGGCTGTTGAAAGTGCGTCCATTGACGACGGCCCCCGCGGCAATCCTCAGCCTTCAGATCATGCGCCGGTTATGTTGGACCTCTCACTCTGAGTGACATCATTGAGCAACTAGCCGATCCCCATAAAAAACAAGACATCATGAACGCTAAGCCAAAACTCCGCATCGGCATTCCCGGAGACTATCTTCCTTTCGGCATCATCAATGAGGATTCTCCGCTGGGATTTGCTGGGCATGATGTGGATCTGGCGGCTGAGCTCTGCCGCGAAGCCGGTTTGGCACCGCTTTTCGTTCTGACAACCTGGCCCACGTTTATGACGGATCTCGCCGAAGGCCGTTTTGATATCGCAGCGGGCGGCGTATCGTGGGTTCCTGAACGCGCACGCTTAACCGATGCGCTGCCGCGCTATGCGCCCTTTGCAAAAGTTGCGCTTATTCGCCGAGACTCAATCGAACGCTTTCAAACTCCCGAAGACCTGAATCAGCCCGATGTACGTGTCATCAAGAACCCCGGCGGAACCAATGAACGCTGGGTGGACGCCAATCTGACCCGGGCACAGGTTGCCACCGTGGCAGACAATGCCACCATTCCTGCCCGCATTGCCAATGAAGTGGGTGACGTCATGATCACGGACTCCTTTGAGGCGCATTGGTACGCCTCCCGAGATGTGCGCCTCACGCTTGCCATGAATGGACGCCACCTGACGCCCACGGCGTGGAAGACGATGCTCGTTCGCCGCGGCGCCCGCCGCCCGGTGCTTCCCGGCCGAGAACATACGGCCGCCGCTTCCGAACCGCTTGCCCCGATCCTCTTTTCTGCCTGGGGTCGCCTGGAGCGCGCCGGTGTTCTTCAGACGCTGGCTGCCAAATGGCTGGGTGCAGGCAAACCTTCTGACGGAAACGCTCCACACTAAGAAAAACCGCACAACTCGCCGAAATGACCGTCTGCCAAAGCAGACTGGGGGACTAGAAATCCTTTCAAGCTAGTCCCCCAAGCGTTTGGATTATTTGACTGCGTTCACCCTGCGCGGCTGATTGAAAATACGAACGGGCGGCACCTCATCCTTCCAGAGTGAAACTTCAACATTGCCGGTTGAAGAAACATTGCCTCGGGCAATTTTGGAGGTAATAACGTCAATGGCAATCGTATTGGCATTGCCGTGAACATCGATGCGGCCTGCCGGCGTGTTTTCCGGTTCAAACCAAGCGCCGTGCTGAATAGAAACCACGCCCGGCTTGATGCGGTCACTGACCTGCAGTCCGCAGAGGCATGCTCCGCGACGGCATTTCACAAGTACGACGTCGCCATTTTTCAAGCCGCGCACTTGAGCATCCGCAGGGTTCATCCAAACGGGTTCTCGTTCTTCAACCGACCCGCGTCTGGCTGTGTTGACGTTGTCGAGCTGGCTGTGCATCCGATAGCGTGACTTCGGACTCACAAAAGCCAACGGATACTCCTTCGTTGCTTTAGCGGTACCTTCAATCGGTTCAAAGTAGCTGGGATGGCCTTTACAGTCGTCATAGCCGTAGCTCGCGAGCTTGGGTGAATAAATCTGGATGAGCCCCGACTCTGTACCTAGGGAGTTGGCTTTTGGATCCTCTCGGAATGTCTTAAAGGAAACAAACTCTCGGTCCTTTTCTTCCACCTCGAAAAAGAGATACCCCTTCTCCCAGAAATCTTTGAATTCCGGCATGACAATGCCTTTTCGAGCACCGTTGTTGCGGCAATCGTTGTAGAACTTTTCGATCCACTGCATTTCGGTGCGGCCCTCCGTAAAGGCCTCTTCTATCCCCAAACGCTTAGCGAGCTGCGTACCAATCCAATAGTCGCTGCGCGACTCGTATTGCGGCTTGATAACCTGCTTCATTGCAACCAGACCGTCATTGGTTTCTGCGCCGATGTTGGTAATGTCATTGTGCTCAAAGGTCGTGCAGGCCGGCAGCACGATATCGGCGTGACGAGCCGTCGCAGACCATACATAGTCTGCGACGATCACGGTATCGGGCTTCTTCCAGGCCCTTTCAAGGCGGAAGGTATCGGGATGATGGCAGAACGGATTGCCGCCGCCCCACATCACCAGATGAATATCCGGATAGGTGCATTTCTGACCGTCAAAATCAACGGTCGCCCCGGGACGTTCCAACACCTCCGTGATAGCGGCAACAGGAAGCAGTTTTGTAGATTTCCACGGCAAAACCGGGCGCACTGGCTTGGGCGAACCCGGAAGACCGCTCATGATGGGGCCATTAGAGACCGGCGAACCCGCGCTTGCCGACTGATAGCGAGTGCCGAAGCCGCCGCCGGGAAGGCCAATTTGACCCAGTACAGCCGCGAGCGTAACAACCATCCAGGAAGTCTGTTCACCGTACTGTGCACGCTGCATGCCGTAGCCAAACATAATCATCGTGCGGTGTGCGGCCAGATCCTGCGCAAAGGCACGGATCTTTTGCGCTGGCACACCCGTGATCTCAGCCGCCCACTCCGGCGTCTTTTTCACGCCGTCCTCTTCACCCAAGAGGTATTTCTTCATCTCCTCCCAGCCGGAGCAGTATTTGGCAAGAAACGCATGATCAGCCTTGCCGGTCACTTCGAGCTCATACATCATCGCAGCCATCAGCGCACAGTCGGTACCCGGATTAGGCGCGATCCATTCAGAATCCATATAGGCAGCGGTATCCGTCACCAACGGGTTAACGGAATAGGTCTTGATGCCCTTCTTTTTAAGAGCGCGGAAATAACCAGCATGGTTGTGCAAAGGCGTAGCCGCATTGACGTCCGCTGTCACGAGCGGATTGCAGGCCCAAAAGACGATACGTTCCGTGTGCTTCAAAATCACTTCATAAGTCGTCATGCGCGGATTGGAGGTGCCGACAACATACGGCATGATCGACGCATGGGCTGCCTGACTGTATGAATTGCGCCTGCGTGAGAATCCGCCCATCAGATTGAGCAAACGATTGACGATAACAGTGGCTTGATTGAGCTTGCCAGTGGACTTCCAGCCGTAAGAGCTCCCATAGACGCCCGACGGACCATAGGTGTCATACACACGTTGAATTTCCTTGGCAGCGAGATCGAGAGCCGTCTCCCAAGAAACACGCACAAAGCGGTCTTCGCCACGGCGTTCGCGAGAAGCCGGACCATCTTTGAGGTAGCTTTCACGAACCATCGAATAGTGAATGCGAGCCTCTGAATAAGGCAGTTCGGCAAGGCCCTCCAAAACAAAGCTCGGCGCATAGTCAAACTCAAAAGGTTTGACACGAGTAATGCGGCCGCCTTGAACGACCGTACGCATGATGCCCCAGTGCGATGCATTGATGCTCTCGCCTTCATTCAAAATGGACGCGGCCTGCTCAAAGGTGCCCGTCGTATTCAGATCAATACCGGCTGCCGGCACCGGTTCATACACCATCTTGCTTTGGAGGCCTGCCGTGAATTCTTTCGGAATCTTACGGATATCAGATACCTGCGCTTGCGCCTTTTGAGTGGCCGGGATACCGACAGCCAGCCCAGCCGCTGTTGCCGTCTTGAATAAATGACGACGAGAAATATTTGTCATATTAAGACCCTCCTTATGTTATCAAGCTCAGCAACTCTGCTTGTCGGATAGACCTCTATCAGCATCAATTTTCTTTATTTTGTGAAATGTAAACTCATAAATCACAAAATATTGTGTTTTCATGCACAGCTTCCGGCTTGTGAAATCCACTCTAATCGTGACGAATTGATATCTAAATTCGTAATTCCACTGCTTATTCTTGTATTAAATAGCGATACTTAAAATGAGGTACGAAATGAGAATCGTTTTCACATAATCCAGTCATCAATGATTCCGCTCGGTATTGGGCGATCTATTTGAGGAAAGCATCCGAAGAAATGCGTCTGGCGTCCGCACTCAATCCAACGCGTTCAGAGAACTGCGACATTTTCTTAAGAGGACTGCCCTAGCCTGCATGAGGCTTCGCAACGCTCCTTCGACGGGCACAACGCACCGATCGCGAGCATGCTCTAATAATTAAGGACGCCGTCTACTCGTAGAATGACGGCGTCATCTTTTGAAAAATCAAAGTTCTTCAAGATAAGGAAGAGCTTTTTTGCAAAAAAGGATTCATCATGCAGCGTCGTACTATGTTGGGCGCCATCGGAGCGGTGGCACTCGCAACTGCCGCATCCTTTCCGCTGACCGCCCAAGCGGCGCTCAAAGGCGAAGGCGGCAATCCCATCCGCATCGTTGTGCCGTATCCGCCGGGAGGCCCGCTCGACGTTTCTGCCCGCGCTATCGCTGATGCGGTTTCGCCTGTGCTCGGCACGGTGGTCGTGGAAAACCGCCCTGGCGCCGGCGGCAATGTCGGCATGAGCTACGTGAGTCACGCCAAGGGTGACGGCCACACGCTTGTGATGGGCGCGGTGGCGACGCTTGCCATCAATCCTTCGCTTTATAAGAAGCTGCCCTACGATCCGAAGGGCGACTTCAAACCCGTAACACTCGTCGCCACGGCAGCCAACGTTCTCGTTATTACGCCCGCATTCTCTGAAAAGACCGGCGTCAAATCGGTGGCTGACCTGATTGCCTACGCCAAAGCTCACCCAGGAAAACTCAACTATGCCTCCGGCGGTAATGGTTCTGCCGGGCACATGGCCGGTGAGCTCCTGAAAAACAAGGCGGGCATCGATATCGTTCACATTCCGTTTGCGGGCGCCTCTCCGGCGCTCCTTTCAGTCATTTCGGGGCAGACCGACCTCATCTTCGACAATCTGGCTAGCGCCGCCGCGAACATTCATGCCGGCAAGCTCATCGCGCTTGCCGTCACCACGGAAGAACGCACGCCGCTGCTCGCCGACGTCCCCACAATGAAGGAAGCCGGTGTTCCTGATTTCGACATTTATACGTGGTTCGGCCTGATGGTGCCGGGCTCAACGCCCGATGACATCGTCGATGAGCTCAACGCAGCCATCGTTCCAGTTCTGCGTGCCCCGGCAACCGTAAAGAAATTCCAAAGCTTTGGCGCACTGCCTGCGCCTAACACGCCAGCCGAATTTTCCGCCATGGTTGAGCGTGAGGCCGAAAAGTACAAGATGCTCGTGAAGATTTCCGGCGCTCGCGTCGACTGATGTACTCCAATACGGTGTACAGAACGATGATCTCCTCGCCGTTCTGACAATCTTCCCGAAGAAGGAGCCTGTTGACCCATCAACCGGCTCCTTTGGCTTTTTTGTTAATTCCGCTTCTGGCTTCAGCCTAAACAGCCCAAACGACTCCCTGCTCAGGCCAGCATTTTTATAATGCGCGCGGAAACAACCACACCCCAACCGTATCGACCTGCTGTTCACGTATCCGCGCCCCTGCAATGCGGTCTGCTGCTCAGCACGAAGAAATGGTTGCAACCGCAATGATTAAAAATCAAAAAGACTTCGCCGCAGGGCTTTTTTACATCGTGATCGGCCTCTTCGGCGCGACAACACTCGGCGAAAATGAAATCGGCAGCCTCTCACGCATGGGCCCGGGCTACTTCCCGCTCATCATTTCGACTGGCATCATCCTCACCGGACTGGCCATCGCGGTTAAATCGCTTCTCTTTACGCCGGCATTGCCCTCAGAAGGCCGAATTGAGCTCGGCAGACCGTTCTCAGGCCTGCTCATTCTCGGAAGTGTTGCGCTCTATGCCGCAACCCTCCTGACACTTGGCTTCGTGCTCTCCATCAGCTTGATGGTGATTGCCGCCTCCTGTGCACACCCGCTCTTTCGCCTTCGCGACGCTGTTATTTCCGCGGTAATTCTCACGACGCTTTCAGCGCTGCTTTTCGTGGGCGGACTTGGACTGATCGTGCCGATGTGGCCGACGTTCTTCTGAGAGGAGGCACTTAGACCATGGATCTTCTGAACCACCTCCTTATCGGCTTTGAGAACGCTGTCACTTGGACGAACCTGCTTTACTGCTTCGTCGGCGTGACTTTGGGTACGCTTGTCGGAGTACTGCCAGGCATGGGCCCCGTGGCCACCGTGGCGATGCTCCTTCCCATCACGTATGCGCTTGACCCGTCCACAGCGCTCATCATGCTCGCAGGCATCTATTACGGTGCGCAGTACGGCGGCTCTACCACCGCCATTTTGGTCAACATCCCAGGCGAAGCTTCGGCAGTGGTGACGTGTCTGGACGGCCACCGCCTGGCGCTTGCCGGCCGCGCCGGCGCTGCGCTCGGCATCGCCGCCATCGGCAGCTTCATCGCCGGATGCTTTGCCACTGTGGTGATTGCCGCCTTTGCTGAACCCCTCACGCAAGTCGCTTTCCAATTCGGCCCCCGCGAATACTTCAGCCTGATGGTCCTGGGCCTGGTCGGCGCTGTTGTGCTTGCATCCGGCTCGCTCCTGAAAGCGGTCGGCATGATCCTGATCGGCATTCTGCTCGGCTGCGTCGGCATGGATGTCAATTCCGGAGCGCTCCGCTATGTCTTCGGTATTGACGAGCTGATGGACGGCTTTGACTTCGTCGCGCTCTCGATGGGCGTCTACGGTTTTGCTGAAATCATCCGCAATCTGGATGTGCTCGGAGACCGAGAAGCCAAGCCCGTTCCTGTGGGCCGCGTACTCCCGTCCAAAAATGACCTCAAAATTTCTGCCGGCCCGATTACCCGCGGCACACTGATCGGTTCATTCCTTGGCATTCTCCCGGGCGGCGGCGCACTGCTCTCTTCTTTTGCGTCCTATACCCTTGAAAAGAAGCTCGCCGGCGAAAAGGCCAATCCGCCCTTTGGACACGGCAACATTCGCGGCGTAGCCGGCCCAGAATCGGCAAACAATGCCGGCGCACAAACGAGCTTCATTCCGATGCTCACGCTTGGCATTCCGTCTAATGCCGTGATGGCTCTGATGATCGGCGCTCTGATGCTCCACGACATTGCTCCGGGCCCGCAGGTAATGACCAACAACCCCTCGCTCTTCTGGGGACTCATCGTTTCGATGTGGATCGGCAACGTCTTCCTCGTGATTCTCAATATCCCGCTGATCGGTCTTTGGGTGAGGCTTCTGCGCGTGCCGTATCGGCTGCTTTATCCGGCGATCCTCGTTTTCTGCGCGATCGGCGTCTATTCGATCAACAACAATCCCTTCGATATCTGGATCACTATCGGCTTCGGCATCTTCGGCTGGATCGTCAATAAACTGGGCTGCGAATGCGCCCCGCTGATCCTTGGTTTCATTCTGGGCCCGATGCTCGAAGAGAATATGCGGCGAGCGCTGCTGCTCTCCCGCGGCGATCTTTCGACCTTCGTGACCGGCCCGATTTCGGGCAGTCTGCTCGCCGTCTCAGCCCTTCTCCTTCTCATCGTGATACTCCCGGCCGTGCGTTCGGGACGCGAAAAGGCATTTGCTGAAGAGGATTAACGAAAAACTTTTGCATCGTCCGGTTCGTTGTTTTACGGCGAACCGGACATTTTTTTCTGAGCGTTTCAAATCGCCTTGCCGGCAAGCACCGTCCGCAGATGCTCCGTCCAACGGCGAGCCGCCTGCCAGTCGTCCTCCGAGGCGCCAAATGACTGAGCGGACTGGTCCCACCCCGAGAAAGCGAGCAGGTCACCGGCCTCGAGCGCCGGCAGGTGAACCCCCGGAAGCGTATCGGCCGCCACCAGGTGAAGCCCCATCCTTTTGGGGTCAAGCGTCGGGAAAGCCGCCTCCCAGCCGAGCATCGGAATGAGAATGCCTGCGCCAGGCGATTCACGCTCATGACCCAAAATGACCGGCAGCGCAATGCCGCCTTGAGCGTCAGTCGATGAGTCCGATGCGCTCTGCTGCGGATTGGGAGCCAGAAGAACAGCCGTTTCTTCCGCCCAAAGTGTCTTTGAACGCCGGCGATCCCGCAGCCATAAAATCGGCCAGGCCGCAAAGAGCACCCAGAAAGGCGCCGTC
>OATH01001129.1_pt1 | contig 11553 bp, 9 predicted proteins | sample 1494971 | NCBI WGS metagenome assembly OATH01 (sample SAMEA2579949, study PRJEB22360) | human gut metagenome
CCAGCGAAAACCCGATTGATCTGGTGCGTTATCAGTTAGCTAACTGCTATATGGGTCGGGCTGGGTTGATAAACTCCGGCGGTGCTGCGGGCGGTGAAACTGACCTCAGCGATGCAGTGCGTACTGCGGTTATCAACAAACGCGCAGGCGGAATGGGGCTGATTCTGGGGCGGAAAGCATTTAAGAAATCGATGGCTGACGGCGTGAAACTGATTAACGCCGTGCAGGACGTTTATCTCGATAACAAAGTCACTATTGCCTGATGTGAAATCATCCTCTCCCATGAGGGAGAGGATGAGTGCCTGATGCGTTTCGTTTTTCAGGAGATATTCAATGCCTTCTCAGTCACTGGCGCAGAACTGAATCCTGGCTGCTCAACGCGAATGAATGCGCAAAGGACAAAGGCCAATAGATACAATGCTGTATAGGCAATGACCACACCGATAGTGCTAAACCACGGTAATAACACCACGGCAATTGCCGGAGCCAGGAAGTTAGACATACCCGCAGAGAGGTTGTAAACCGAGATTGCAGCACCTTTGTGTTTTGGTTCCAGTGCCGGGAAGACAGCGGCCATCGGCACAAATGCAGCAACAAAAGTTCCCAGAGCAATCGCCGGAATCATTGCCATCCAGTAGTTGTGACCAAAGTATTGCGGCATGTAGTAAAACGCTAAACTTGATGCTGCCATCCCGAGGCAACCAAACCAGCGAATAACACGCATCCAGCCCATTTTTTCTGCCACAATCCCCCAAAAAATATTAGAGAAAATAGTGGTAAAGAAAAATGCCGCCCAGACCTGCAACCATTCAGAGGTGGTGAATCCCAGTTCATCCACAAACATCATTGGCATAATGACCGCAAAACCGAATAACGATAAGGTATTTATAATGCGCACAATACTGGAGAGAAAAATATTGCGGTTGGTATAAAGTAAAGTTACTGCCCGACTTAATTCTGCAAACTTCTCACGGGGAGTTAAATTATGCATATGTCCAGGCGTTTTAACATGACGCAAGGAGATCATGGCAATGACACCGCCAGCAAAGCAGAACGCCAGTGCCAGCCATAAGGTTCCCATTTCACCCATAATCGGTATCGTAAAACTGGGAATATAACTGCCAGCAACACCGATCCCTACTGAATATACCGCCCAGTACCAACCCAGAGCAGAACTGGAATTTTCGCTACGCACGTTATGAATAATAACGACGATAAATGAGTAGAGAAATAGCGGATACGCTAAACCACGAATCCCGTAAAACAGCAGGATTAACCCATAGTTTGCCTGTCCTAATCCAAAGACCAGAAACAGAACATGGAATACGCACCATAGGACAAAACCAATCAGCATGGTTTTTTGCGGCGTGATGATTTCCGCTACTACCCCAGAAACCCAGGCGGAAAGGGCAGCCGCCAGGCCGTAGAGCGTAAAGGCAAAAGAGGCTTCCGCAGGTGTGAAGCCTAACGATTTAATATAGTGCGATAAGAATGCGAGTTCGAAACCATCACCAGTCATAAATACTGCGATGGCGATATATCCCCATATCAGATGCAGTGGCAAACCCAACCACTGTTTATTATTTCTGGACATATAAACCTCGTTTTTAGGGTGCAGATGAATGCACTCCGGGATATTACCGGAGTGAGTCGTTATTAGTGATTGCCTGAAAACAGCGTCAGGCGGCTGGTTAATTAGTCTCTGAGTAATTTTGCAGTATGCTGCAACTGCTTATAGGCCTCATATCGACGATGATGAAGAGATTGATAGCGTTCTTGCGGATAATAATATTTATCCACATGGGTGAATTGTTGCATCGCTTCGCCAACAGAAGGTGCAATATTTCCGGCGACAGCACCAAGAATGGCCGAGCCTAATAAAACCGGTTCGCAGCATTGCGTGGTAATGACCGGAATACCGCAGGTATCTGCCAGAATTTGTCGTACCAGTGGATGCTGCCCGGCACCGCCGCTAATAACGATATTTTTACTCACTACTCCCTGCGCTGTTTGAGCGTCGAGAATTTGGCGCAGACCATAACCAATTCCGCATAATCCAGCGATATACAAGGCGAGTAAATTATCCAGATCTCGCTCCATACCCAGGCCACAAATTACCGCTCTGGCATGAGGATCTGCGAAGGGGGCGCGATTTCCGAGAAATTCCGGCACCACGTGTAGCCCTTTCGCCAGGGCGACAGCATCTGATGGTTGCGCCGTTTTTTCGAGGATTCGATCAGCAAGCCAGACGGGGAGGGACTGATTCACACGTTGTGCCATTTCGCGAGCTTCTTCAACAGCCGGATGGAAATCAAGTAGCTGGTCAATAGCTGCTCCCGCAGCACTTTGCCCGCCTTCAACTAACCACAGACCTGGAACCATCGCACTGTAATACGGCCCCCAGACACCCGGTACAAACGAGGGAGAAGTGGTAGATGCCATGGTGCATGAAGAAGTGCCGAAAACATACGCGAGATTGTTCAGCGCTCCACCTTCTACGCCAACCGTACCGATGCCACCAGCGTGAGCATCAATTAACCCTACAGCGACAGGTGTGCCGGGGAGTAATCCCATCTCTGCCGCGGCTTGTGCTGTTAAACCATTTCCACAAGGTGTTCCGGGAGAAACAATATGATGACCAATGCGAATAAAATCTTCATCCGCTAACTCTGCAAGGCCAATGGTGCGGAAATAATCTGGATCCCAGCGATTTTCATGTGCCAGCCACGTCCATTTACAGGTAACAGTGCATACTGAACGCGCTAAATCACCGGTAGCCCGCCAGGTCAGAAAATCGGCCAGATCGAAAAATTGTCCGGCACGTTCGTAGATCTCTGGCATATTTTCTTTCAGCCAGAGAATTTTCGGTGTTTCCATTTCAGGCGAAATTTTACCACCGACGTAGTTCAGCACCGGATGGTGAGTGGCATTGATTCGCTCTGCTTGTTCGGTGGCGCGGTGATCCATCCACACAATGATATTTTGCTTTGCATCTCCTTCCGGGCTGACAGGCAATGGATCACCGTTTTTATCCAGTACCACCAGAGAACAGGTGGCATCAAAACCGATGCCTGCCACACTTTGTGCACAAACGTCTGCCAGAGTGAGCGCATTACGAATACATGAACAGACCGCCTGCCAGATCTCCTGGCTGGACTGTTCCACGCGGCTTCCGCTGCGCCGCGTAGTCGTGATTTTTTCTGTGGCATGGGATAGCAGAGATCCGTTGAGATCAAAAATCCCGGCGCGGACACTGCCTGATCCCACATCAACACCAATAACGGTTTTGGTTATTGTCATGATTGCGCCCTTACAGATCGACACTGCCAGGCAGGATCACTAAATCTCGCACGGTGACATTTTTCGAGCGGGTCACCATAAACAATACTGATTCCGCCACTTCAATCGGTTGCATCAGGCTACCATTTGCCAGGGCTTCTTCCATTTTGGCTTTTGGCCAGTCATCAAGCAGGGCAGTGACTACTGGTCCTGGCAGCACCGCACCCACACGCACGCCATATTGAGAAACCTGGCGGCGGGTAGTGTGTACGAATGCCTGAACGGCAAATTTGGACGCGGTGTAGATCGGTTCCCAGATAACCGGAACGACGCCCGCGATGGAACTGGTAAAAATTATATCGCCCGACCTCTGCGCAATCATATGCGGCAGGACTGCACGGACACAGCGAAACGCCGCATTTATATTCAGATTTAACACACGATCCCAGACATCTGGATCACCTTCAGCCACTGGGCCGCCAATATAAGCGCCTGCATTGGCATGAAAAATATCCAGCCCACCCGCCAGTTCGATAATGTCCGCCAGCATGTTATCGACTTGCTGATTATTGAAGAGATCGAGTTGCAGCGCGTACGCGTTTTCGCCTAACTCAGCGACAATCTTGTGCAGTTTGTCGCCTTCCCGGTCAATCAATACTACCTTTGCTCCTGCATCGAGCAGCGTTTTTGCACATTGCAGGCCAATACCTGACGCAGCGCCAGTGATAGCTGCAACTTTGCCATTAAGGGGAGTATTCATAGAGGGCACAGAGTGATTCATCATATAATCCTTTTACCAGGGCGAATTTATAGTCTCTGTTTGCTTGCACGCACTGAACGGGAATTTAGCTGCCGTGTGAAGCAAACTGCTCAATCGATGAAGCAGATCTAGCACTTGCTTAAATTCTCAGCAAGAGACATTCAAAATGAAGAGGCAAATTTGTGACACGCGTTGAGAAAACGAAGAAAACGACCATTTACGACCTGGCAGAATTAACCGGCGTTTCTGCCAGTGCGGTAAGCGCTATTTTGAATGGCAACTGGAAAAAGCGACGCATCAGCGCAAAGCTGGCTGAGAAGGTCACCCGTATTGCGGAAGAGCAGGGATATGCCATTAATCGGCAGGCAAGTTTACTGCGCAGTAAAAAATCCAACGTTATTGGCATGATTGTGCCGAAATATGACAACCGATACTTTGGATCGATTGCCGAAAAATTTGAAGAGATGGCGCGTGCCAGAGGATTACTGCCAATCATCACCTGTACGCGGCGACAGCCAGAACTGGAAATTGAGGCTGCTCGCGCCATGCTCTCCTGGCAGGTGGATTGGGTCATTGCTACCGGAGCGACTCAACCGGATAAAATAGCCCAAATGTGCCAGCAAGCGGGCGTACCGACACTGAATCTGGATCTGCCGGGAACACTGGCGCCGTCGATCATTTCTGATAACTATATGGGGGCGAAATTATTGACGGAAAGAATTTTAGCCAACAGCCAGAAACGCTATGGCAAGCTGGCACCTTTGACTTTTGTCGGTGGACGTATAAGCGATAACAATACTGCTGAACGTTTATGTGGTTTTGTCGATGCCCATCAGGCTTTGGGGATAACCGTACCGGATGAACATAAACTGGTTACCGGCTACTCTTCTGCTCGCGTAGAGGGATTACTGAAAGAGGTCTTCCAAAGCTCTGCAGTATCGCTTCACGGGTTATTCGTCAACTCGACAATCTCTCTTGAAGGGGTGGTTCGCTGGCTGGCGCAAACCGGGCAGACGGGAGCCAATCAACCGCCAATGGGGTGTTTTGACTGGGATCCTTTTGTTTCTCTGCTCGGGCACGATATCGATATGGTTCGTCAGGATGTACCCGCCATGCTCGAAAAAGTGTTTGAAATTGTGGATTCTGGCGATACCACCCTGCGTCGCATTGAGATACCGCCACAACTCATTCCGAGCCTGAATGTTGTCAGCTGAGATTAACGTGTCAGCAACCAGCGTGCGGTGTGTTCATCGGTGACCAGACCGTTGATCCACCCACCTTTTAATGCTGCGAGGATCGCCGGACGTTTATCCTCACCACAGGCAGCTGCGATACGTGGGCAGTTGCTTTCGCGGATATCATGGCTGGTGATCATCTGGTTGATCTGGCTTTCCACAACATTGCCTTCAGCATCAATAAAGCGTCCGAGGATTTCACCAACGCCTCCGCGTGCTGTTAACTCTTCCAGTTGCTGCTCATCAATAAAGCCATCTTTGAAAATAGGGCTTTGACGACCTAAAGCACCAATACCCACGAAAATAACATCAGAGTCACGCGCTACGGTAGAGACGTTGCGGAACAATCGATTGGTTGACCACATTTGGTACTCTTCGCGGGACTGAGCATAGCGTGGAGCTGGCCACTGGTAATATTTTCCCTGAATTTTTCTCGCCAAAAGCAGCGGTACGTCGTCGTAATAGTTACATTGCCCGTGTTCATTCATGGCGCTAATCAGCGCCACACAGCGGGTATTCTGACTATCAAAATCGATACGTTTAATGGTTTTCTTCAACGTTAAGCCAGAACCAATACCAACGATGGTCGGTTTGTCACCCTGTAAGTAACGCGCCATCAGTTGATAACAGCCAAATGTCACGCTGTCGAGCGTACTTTCAATACTGTAAACCGGCATAATATTGCAGTCGGTTAATTGGTACTTTTCCTTTAACAGTTGGGCATAATCGAGACAGTTGGCAACCGGATGATGCAATCCAATCGACACAATCCCTTCGTCTTTCGCTGCTGCTATCAGGCGTTGAACCACTGGCCGTGAAGTACCTAACTGACTTGCGATTTCACTCTGATTAAGTCCGGCAATGTAGTACATCCATGCCGCCCGTACTTTTTGATCGAGCCTGATGTCATCTTCTTTGTTCACGTTTCCCTACCTCAAAAGTGGCGTGCGGAATCGTGAAAATCCCGCAACTGATTAGCGTCATTTTGGCCATAGCTTTACCGCGAGGCAAGTTTATTGCTTTGATTTGGTCATTTGTAATTTTTTTGGTCAATTGTTCTTTTGTGATCTAACGCTCTTAATTAACTCAAATGTTCGATTACAGTTCAGCCATAACGTCAATGGAGAACGAAACAATGAACGAACAATTTACATGGCTGCACATCGGGTTAGGTTCTTTTCATCGCGCACATCAGGCGTGGTATCTACACCGTTTGCAGGTGATGGGCGATAAACGCTGGAGCATTGCTGCGGGCAATATTCGTAATGATGCTGAACATGTCGTACAGGCACTCAGTGCACAGAAAGGTCGCTATGTGCTGGAAACCGTCAGCCCGGAAGGGGTAAGCGAATATGAAGAGATCACCTCAATTCAGAAGTTGATACCGTGGCAGGCAGATTTACAACCGCTGATTGCTGAAGGGGCAGATCCGAAGACAAAAGTGATTGCTTTCACCGTCACCGAAGGCGGGTACTACCTGAATACCAGTCACAAACTGGAAGTTAACAATCCTGATTTAGCGGCAGATCTTAAAGGGGGATGCAAAACAATTTACGGTGTTATTACCCGTATCCTCGAAGCACGTATGGCAAATAACGCCGGACCACTAACCCTGCTGAATTGCGATAACGTGCGCCATAATGGTGAACGTTTCCATGATGGCCTGGTTGAGTTTCTCCAGCTAACTGGCAAACAGGATGTCATCGACTGGCTGAGTACAAATACCACTTGCCCGAATACCATGGTTGACCGCATTACGCCTCGTCCGGCAGCAGAACTTCCGGCACGGATCAAGGCTCAAACGGGTATTGCCGATAAAGCGCCGGTAATGGGCGAAACCTTTATCCAGTGGGTCGTGGAAGATAATTTCCGTGATGTCCGTCCGGCACTGGAGAAGGTCGGTGTCGAACTGGTGGCGTCGGTAATCCCCTATGAAGAGGCGAAGATTCGCATTCTTAACTCTTCACACAGTTGCATCGCCTGGGCAGGTACGTTAATCGGTCAAAAATATATCCACGAAAGCACAATGACCGATTTTATCTATCAGATTGCCGACCGCTACGTGACGGAAGATGTCATTCCTTGCTTGGGCGATAACGGTATCGATTTGCCAACCTACCGTGATGTTGTACTCAAGCGTTTTACCAATCCACATATTCAGGACACCAACCAACGCGTCGCTGCGGATGGTTTCTCGAAAATTCCGGCGATGATTGCCCCCACACTGCGAGAGTGCTACCAGCGAGGCGTTCGCCCGAATGCCACCGCCATGTTACCTGCACTGTTTTACGTATTCATGGAGCAATGGCATCACGGCAAACTGCCCTATGAATATCAGGATGGCATCCTTGATGCACCAGCTGTCCATGCAATGTTCCAGTCTGCCGATCCCGTCGCTGTTTATGCCAGTGATAAAGCGCTGTTTGGCGATTTAACCGAACGTGAAGATTTTGCCGCGTTGTTGCGCGAAAAAATCGCTGACGTCTACGCGTTAATTAACTAACCAGGAGGCGGTTATGTATCTGGGTATCGATCTGGGCACATCGGAAGTTAAGGCGCTGGTCATTGATGAAAACAATGAAATTGTTGCCACCCATAGTGCGCCGCTGACCATTCAGCGGCCCCATCCACACTGGTCAGAACAATCGCCGCAAGCCTGGTGGGAAGCGACGGAATATTTAATGTCGACCCTGCGGGAAAAATGCGGTCACCACTGGCAGGCGATCAAAGCCATTGGCCTTTCTGGTCAAATGCATGGTGCCGTCCTGTTGGATGAAAAAGGAGAGGCGATTCGTCCGGCGATTTTATGGAACGACACCCGCAGTGCGCAGGAGTGTGCGGAGCTGGAAGAGATCGCACCAGAGTTGCATCAGGTAGCGGGAAACCTGGCGATGCCTGGATTTACCGCCCCCAAATTGCTATGGGTACGGCGCCATGAGCCGCAGCACTTTGCGCGCATTTCCACCGTTTTACTGCCGAAAGACTATTTGCGTTTCAAAATGACCGGCCAAAAGATTTCCGATATGTCGGATTCTGCTGGCACGTTGTGGCTCGACGTGGAAAAACGCGACTGGTCAGATTCGTTGCTGGAAAAATGTGGCCTGACACGGGCGAATATGCCGGAACTGGTGGAAGGTTGTGACGTTTCTGCCACTCTTTCCCCTGAAGTTGCCAGCCGTTGGGGGCTGACATCTTCGGTTGTAGTTGCTGGTGGCGGTGGCGATAACGCCGTGAGCGCAATTGGTGTGGGGGCCGTTTCTCCCGGAGATGCGTTTATTTCTTTGGGAACTTCCGGGGTGTTGTTTGTAGTGACAGATGCCTATCGTCCTGCGCCGCAATCAGCAGTCCATGCTTTCTGTCACGTACTACCGAATTTATGGCACCAGATGAGTGTAATGCTCAGTGCCGCCAGTTGTCTGCAATGGTTCTGCCGTCTGGTGGGGGTAACGGAAACAGAGTTACTGGAAGAGATTGCCCAACTTTCTGATGCAGACAAAGCCAGTGCACCGATGTTCCTCCCGTATCTTTCTGGTGAACGTACGCCACATAACGATCCTCATGCCCGGGGATTGTTCTGGGCGCTGACACACTCCAGTCAGCGTGCGCTAATGGGATATGCAGTGCTGGAAGGCGTCAGCTTTGGTATTGCCGATGGGCTGCGAGTCCTGCAAGAAAGCGGTACGGCAATTGAGCAATGCTCGCTGGTAGGTGGGGGGGCGAGAAGTCCATTCTGGGCGCAGTTACTGGCCGATATTCTCGATATGCCAGTGGTGACGCATAAAGGCGGTGAAACGGGTGGGGCGCTGGGAGCCGCGCGTCTGGCCTGTCTTGCTGCGGGAAAACCACTGGCGGCAGTGTGTGAAAAACCTGAAATCTTCAAAACCTGGCGCAGCGATCCTGAACGTCATAATGCGCTGATGCAACGATATCAGCAGTTTACTGCGCTGTATCACAACGACCTGAACTATCGCAATCAATAACATCTGTCACAAATGCCCTCCGGTGTTTGCACCGGAGCGGCGTTTTGTATCCTACAAACGAGGTCACTATGTCGTTAACAAATAAACAATGGCTGGGATTACCCTTAAATCTGGTGTGGGGATATATTGCCATTGCCATCTTTATGACCGGAGACGGTTTTGAACTGGCATTCCTGTCGCATTACATTAAAGCACTGGGTTTCACGCCTGCAGAAGCCTCCTTTGCCTTTACGCTCTATGGCCTGGCGGCAGCGCTTTCCGCCTGGGTTTCCGGCGTAGTTGCCGAAATTATTACGCCACAAAAAACCATGTTTATCGGCTTTGTGCTGTGGTGCGTATTTCACGTGCTGTTTCTGGTCTTTGGTCTGGGGCAGGCGAACTATGGGTTAATCCTGCTGTTTTATGGTATTCGTGGCCTAGCCTATCCGCTGTTCCTCTACGCCTTTATTGTGGCGATTGTCCATAACGTACGCAGTGACAGCACCAGTGCTGCTCTGGGCTGGTTCTGGGCAGTTTACTCTATTGGTATCGGCGTATTCGGCAGCTACATCCCCAGTTTTACCATTCCGCTTATTGGCGAAATGGGAACATTATGGCTGGCGCTGGCCTTCTGTGGGGTTGGTGGCGCTGTTGCGTTAATTTCTATGCGCAAAGTAGAAACACCACGCCATATGCAAAACCTAACCACAAAAGAGAAGTTTAGCGAACTGGGCCGTGCGGTGACTTTGCTTTATACCAACCGCAATATTTTGCTTTCCAGTATTGTTCGCATTATCAACACCTTATCTTTATTCGGATTCGCCGTAATTATGCCGATGATGTTTGTTGATGAGCTGGGCTTTACCACCTCTGAGTGGTTGCAGGTCTGGGCAGTCTTCTTCTTTACCACCATCTTCTCTAACGTATTCTGGGGCGTGCTGGCAGAGAAAATGGGCTGGATGAAAGTTGTTCGCTGGTTTGGTTGCGTGGGAATGGCGCTTTCAAGCCTGGCGTTCTACTACATGCCGCAACATTTCGGTCATAACTTTGCTATGGCGCTGATACCTGCGGTGGCACTGGGGATCTTTGTTGCTGCATTCGTACCGATGGCAGCCGTTTTCCCGGCACTGGAACCGAAACATAAAGGAGCAGCTATTTCGGTTTATAACCTTTCAGCCGGGTTGTCCAACTTCCTTGCTCCGGCAATCGCCGTGGTACTTCTGCCTTATTTCAGTACTATTGGTGTGGTTATCGCTTACACCACCCTGTATGTGATAGCGTTTATTATTTGCCCGTTTATTCGCGTCGAACAACCGGGATTCTCAAATCAGCAAGTGTGTGAAGGGAAGACCGCCACCATTTCCTGATGACGACAAGCCTGGTGTGGTGCCAGGCTTTATTGCGAGGAACAATGTTTAATTGTAAAGCAGTCATTTTTGATATGGACGGCGTCATCATTGATTCGGAAGGGTTATGGCGTGAGGCACAAAAGGGAGCACTGGCAAGGTGGGGCGCATGTGTCAGTGACGAAGAGTGTATAAGACTGACTAAAGGTAAAAGGCTGGATGAGATTGCCCAAACCTGGTGTGAATATTGTCATTTACACATTGAACCCGCACTGTTGGAAAGTGAGATTCGCCGCCTGATCACTACGTTGATTGCCGGGACGGGCGAAGCGATGCCAGGCGTTCAGGACGTGTTATTTTTTTTGCGCCGGAGTGGCTATCAACTGGCGCTGGCAACCTCTTCATCTTACCAGGTGATCGATGCTGTACTGACAAAACTCAATATTCAGCATTATTTTTCGGTGATTTGTAGTGCTGATGACGAAAAGCATGGGAAACCCCATCCGGCAGTTTATCTTTCTGCACTGCGAGAATTGCAACTGTCTGCTGCAGATTGTTTGGTTATAGAGGACAGCGTGAGTGGTTTTCAGGCAGCACAGGCGGCAGGAATAAACACCATTGTGGTATCAGAAGATGCCCAACAAACCTGCTTTAATGCGGCGAGTGCAAGATATTTATCGATGAATGAATTACTGGCAGCGTTAGCCGTAGCTGCGTAACAAAAAAGGGTGAGCGCAGAAGATCCCAGGGATGATGCCGGTCTGCTAATCCTGCTTCTGCGCTTGCTTTTATTTAACGTAAAAGCGGGCAATCTGGTGGCAGACGGCAACGCAACGCTGCCGGAAGTATTTCAATATGAAAATTTTGCCCACTCAACGGTTCGCCATCAAGATTAAAGGTGATGTCGTGTGGTGCCTGAATATCAAACCACGACGAAGCGCCTTCGATAATATTCGGGTTATCTTCGTCAGATT
>OATH01001130.1_pt1 | contig 11552 bp, 6 predicted proteins | sample 1494971 | NCBI WGS metagenome assembly OATH01 (sample SAMEA2579949, study PRJEB22360) | human gut metagenome
CCGCCGATAACGGCAAGGCCGATTCCGGTTCCAACAATCAGCACGAGTCGTCCGGTAACAATGCCAACAACACAGGCGACAAGAACAACAGCAGCTCTGGCAACAACACGAACACCGACACCAACAACAATGCCGGCAACACCGGCGGCAACAACTCCGGTAACTCCGGTAACACCGGCAACACCGGTAACACCGGCGGCGGTACGAACAACAATTCCGGCTCTTCCGGCTCCGATTCAGGAACAACCACCACGCCCTCCGGCCGACTCTGGCACGCCACCGTAGCCCAGGCTCAGGCCTATGCCGCCGGTGCCGCCGCGCAGCGCGGGTGGACAGGCAACGACTGGGATTGCCTGGTCAAACTATGGAACCGCGAGTCCAGTTGGCTGTGGTATGCCGAAAACGCGAGCTCCGGTGCCTACGGCATTCCTCAGTCGCTACCAGCAGACAACATGGCTGCGTTCGGCGCCAATTACCGTGACGATGCCGCCGTACAGATCGATTGGGGTCTGTGGTACATCGCGCACAAGTACGGCAGCCCGTCCAAGGCATGGCAACATTCCGAACAAATCGGTTGGTACTGATCGGTTACGAAGCCCACAAGGAACACACGCTTATGAACGACACCATTCCCGCCACCGGTCACCTGTTAGGCGCCGCCGATATCCGTCGTATCGCGGCCGATGCCGGCATCAGCCCCACCAAGAAATTCGGGCAGAACTTCGTCATCGACCCCGGCACGGTCCGTCGTATCGTACGAGAGGCGGGAGTGACCGCTGCCGATCATGTCATGGAAGTCGGCCCCGGCCTGGGATCGTTGACGCTGGCGATTCTGGAAACCGGCGCCACCATGACCGCAGTTGAAATCGATCCGCCGTTGGCCGAACGACTGCCGGGCACAGTCGCCGAATTCATGCCCGAAGCCACGTCACGACTCACCGTCGTCAATCGGGATGCCTTAACCGTCACCCCGGAGAACGTGCCTGATTTCAGCGATGACGCATCGTTTACGCTGGTCGCCAATCTGCCGTACAACGTGGCCACGCCGATTCTGCTCACGCTGTTGGAGCGTTTCGACAACCTCGGCTCGTTCTTGGTGATGGTGCAAAAAGAGGTGGCCGACAGACTCGCCGCCAAGCCCGGTTCCAAGATCTACGGCACGCCGAGCGTGAAGCTCGCCTGGTATGGCACCGCCGAACGGGTGGGCACCATCGGCCGCAATGTGTTCTGGCCGGCTCCCAATGTGGATTCCGCACTCGTCAGATTCACCCGGTATCAGGCCGATGACCCGGCCGCCCCGGGAGCCTCGAACAGCACGGCCGACGGCGGCGCACAACGGGAACTCGTATTTCGTCTGATTGATGCGGCGTTCGGTCAGCGTCGCAAGACCCTGCACGCGGCATTGAAGACCATTGCGCCCTCCAAGGCATTCTCCATCGCCGGCATCGATCCGACCCGTCGAGGAGAGACGCTCACCATCGCCGAATTCACCGCTCTGGCCAAGGCCATCGAATCGTGTGGAGATGGAGATGAGGCACAATGAGTCCGGTAATCTCACATCCACGCCCAGCCGCTGCCCGACATCAGTTCGATGAGCTCTCCCCCATCACCATTACGGTGGATTGCCCGGCGAAAACCAATCTCACCTTGGAAGTGGGACCTGCTCACGACGAATGGGGCGGACGCCACGAACTGGACACCACCTACTGTGCAATCGGCGTATACGACACCGTCACCGCAACCGCCAAGCAACCCGGAGCGGGATTCTCTCTGGAGCTCGAAGGCGCTTATTTGGGCGACTTGGCCTCCTCACGCAGCGACATGCGCCGCAACCATGCGGTACTGGCCCTCTTCGCCATGGCCCAGGCGGCCGAGCGCGAGCCGGATGTGGCGTTGACCATCACCAAGCGCATTCCCGTGGGTGCCGGACTAGGCGGCGGTTCAGCCGACGCCGCAGCGACCATGCTGGCGGTCAATCGTCTCTGGGAGCTGAACTGGCCTATAGAGCGTCTGCGCACCATTGCCGCCACGTTGGGCGCGGATATGCCGTTCTGCCTGACCGGTGGCCTTGCATACGGCACCGGTTTCGGCGAACGCATCACGGATATCGCCCCCGGCAGCCGCGATGAGCTGGCGCTGATAGAACAGGGATTCAGCGGCGAAGTATTGGTCGGCGCGTACCAGTCGCAACTCAGCACTCCTGAGGTCTACCACACCTTTGACCTCGTGGGAGCCGCAGAAGGCGACCGCAATCATCTGCAGGCTGCGGCAATCAGCCTGCATCCCCGCAGCGGGCAGGCCATCGACGCCGCCACGCAGGCGGGTGCCAGCCATGCATTCGTCTCCGGATCCGGCCCCTCAGTGGTCGCTTTCGCCGCCGACGAGGCAGCGGCACAACGCATTATCGATGTGTGGCGCGATACGGCTGTGGTCGATCGCATTATTCGAGCCAAATCTCCCGCACACCCCAATATCGGCGTCAGACAGTGACGCTAAGGTAGCAACCAGCCACCCGACCCATGAAAGAAGTCCACCGATGACGTATCAGGTTGATGAACGTGAAGCCCGCAAGGCGTACGTGCGCCACCGCCAGACCATCGTCTTTTCCATCAGCGGCGCGGTATTGGCAGTAGTGCTGGTCATAGCCCTACTGTTCAATTTCCACGTTTTCGGCCTCGGCGAAGTGGAGACTCCGGCCCGCCAGCCGAATTACGGCAACGCGGCACCGTGCGCGGTCAAGGACAGCAGCGGCAAAGCGCAATACGTGTCCAACGCTTCGGTCGGCATCCGCGTGATGAACGGCACCTCTCACGGCCAATTCGCCAAGGCCGTGGGTGAAGCTTTGGCCAATCGTGGATTCAGCGTGCAGAAAATCGATAACTATTCCAGCACCGACGTTGAACGCACCACCATCTACTTCGGCAAGAACGCCATTAATCAGGCGTATACGCTGATCGGCAATTTCACCGACGCCACCATGATCATGACGGCTCGCGAGGATCAGCTCATCGATGTGGTCATCGGCGCCACGTTCAACGATCTGCAGGACACCAACTCCTCCCCGCAATCCGGTAAGACCATCACCAATATCGAGGGTTGCAAGGCCGCCGATAGCATGACCAAGCTGCCCGCCGACACCAAACACGACGCATACACGGCGCAGTAAGGCGCATACAGCTTCATCTTCGCGAAAAACCGTACGCTGACACGTATTCAGCGTACGGTTTTTTGGTATCGGACTAGTATCGGACTACTGAATCTCGGCGTACCAGCGCTTGAGTTCTTCGACGGCCACATCGTGGTCCACCGGACCGTTATCCAAGCGGTATTCCAGCATGTGCTTGTAGGCGCGGCCGATCATCGGGCCGGGCTCCAAGCCCAGCAACTCCATAATTTCGTTGCCGTCCAGATCCGGGCGAATCGCGTCGAAGTCCTCTTTCTTCTTGAGTTCGCGGACGCGCTCCTCCATCTCATCCATGGCCTGGGAGAAGATCATCGCCTTGCGCTTGTTTTGTGTGGTGGCATCCGCACGCGTGAGCCTGTTCAGCCGCTCATAGAGGTGCCCGGCATCCTTGACATACCGACGTACGGCCGAATCGGTCCACGGCTCGTCCACATAGCCGTGGAAGCGCAGGTGCATATTCACCAGTTCTGAGACGTCCTCGACCAGATGGTGGTCAAAACGCAGCGCCTTCAAACGCTTGCGGGTCATTTTGGCACCCACCGCGTCATGGTGGTGGAAGCTCACCTTGCCGCCCGGCTCGAACCGGCGGGTCTTCGGCTTGCCGATATCGTGCATCACGGCGGCCAAGCGCAGCGTCAGGTCGGGGGCGGGCACCGGGCCGTCCGGGCCGGTTTCCAAGGCGATAGCACGTTCGAGCACAATCATCGTGTGCTCGAAGACGTCCTTGTGGCGGTGGTGTTCGTCGATCTGCAATTGCAGGGCCGGAATTTCCGGGAAGACGATGTCCGCAAGACCGGATTCGACCAACGCCTCAAGGCCGGCGCGCGGACGGTCGGAGAGCAGCAGTTTGGTCAGTTCGTCGCGCACACGCTCGGCGGATACGATGTCGATGCGGTCGCGCATCGAGGTAATCGCCTCGGCCGCGTCCGGCGCGATACGGAAGCCCAGCTGGGCCACGAATCGCACGGCGCGCATCATACGCAACGGATCGTCGTCAAAGGACTGTCGCGGGTCCACCGGCGTGCGCAACACGCCCTTGGACAGATCACTGGCACCACCGAACGGGTCCACGAATTGCAGGTCAGGCACGCGCAGGGCCATCGCGTTGACGGTGAAGTCGCGGCGGGACAGGTCGCCCTCAAGCGTGTCGCCATAATTGACCTCGGGCTTACGCGAGTCCGGATCGTACGTGTCGGAGCGATAGGTGGTGACCTCCACCTTGACCTCGGTGCCGTCCGGGCGGCGGCGCATGGCACCCAGCGTGCCGAACTTGCGCCCCATGTCCCAGAAGCCGTCATGCCCCCACCGGCGCAGTATCGGCTCGAACTGCTCAGGCCGTGCGGATGAGCAGAAGTCCAAATCGTGGCTCTTTCTATGGAGCAGCAAATCCCTGACCGGGCCGCCGACCAATGCCAGCTCGTAACCCTGTTCGGCGAACAGTCGACCAAGTTCGATGGCTTCAGGCCATACTTCGAAATCCAATGGGCACCTTCCCGCGTGCGACGTTTTTCTGCCCTACCAGCATACCGTTACCCCACCTGCACACGGGGTTGAGTAAGGTGGAGAATATGATTACGCCCGCCGACCTTGCCCGCATGCTGGGGCAAACACCAGATTCGGCGGATAGCCATACCCAAGACCACCTGCTGTATACGTCCGAAACTCCGCATCATTCCGCCGATTCGGGCGATTCTTCCGATGTCGGCGGCACCGCGAGCCACTCCACCAATCAGGCCGTTCATCAAGACGAAGTAGACGCAGTACCGGCCGCAACGCCCGCCACACCCGAACCATCCGAATCCGAAATATCGGACGCCGCCAGCGACATGCCCGCACCGAAGCCGATGATGCCCACACCGGCCACCGTCTTCGGCATGCATGCCACCGTCACCATCGCCACTACCAGCGGCACTATCGAGGGGCAGGCTGATGGTATCGCCGGCGAGGCCGGTGCCGAGACGATTGCCGAGGTCGAGCCGATTATCGCCACGGCACAAACGTCCGTAACCATCGTCACGAACGATCCCGCGGCGACCGCTCACGCGGCCGTAGATGCTGCCGTTGCGGTCGCCAAGGCCGCCGCCGCGCACACCACAGCGATACCGACTCCGCGCGACGTGCTGATGCCGCCTGCGGCACGTACCGCACCGGCCGCAACGCCGGTCACCATGCCGGTCTCAGCGCCGTCTGCAGCACCAGTGAGGCCCGCAACGTCAGCGCATCCCACGCCGGCCACGGTCTTCGGCCGGCACCCGTCCGGAGATGTTGCCTCGCCGGAACCGGCAGTGCCGGTAGAACCGGTGACGCCATCCGGCCCGACTCCGGCCATGATGCCGCAACGCCGTACGTCGGACGGTCCGACCACATTCGCTTCACTGGATGCCCAGGAACTGCCGGTCGTACGCGAATATTCGGCAGGCGGTCTGATTTTCGATGACCAGAACCGCGTGGCCATTATCGCCCGTCATTCCCGCTCCGGCCATCTCGAATGGTGCTTGCCGAAGGGGCATATCGAAAAAGGCGAGACCCCGCAGCAGACCGCTGTGCGCGAAGTGCATGAAGAGACCGGCATCCTGGGCGAGGTGATCGATTCCATCGCCACCATCGACTACTGGTTCACCGGTACCACGCAGCGCGTGCATAAGCTGGTCCATCACTTCGCGCTCAAACAGACCGGCGGCGAACTGACGGTGGAAGGAGACCCGGATCATGAGGCGGAAGACGCCATCTGGGTACGTTTTGAAGATTTGGATGACGTGTTGAGCTATCCCAACGAACGCAAAATCGCGTGGCTCTACGCCAGGAAGAAGAACAGGCAGGCAAACGAGTGAACCTACCCGGAGTCTTACGACATTACACACGTCTGGCACACGCACTGGCGGCTGGCGTCGCCGTTGTGGCGATGCTGGCCGCTCCATTGACCGCCTACGCGAACGATACGACGGACACGACTGATTCATCATCCGATACGACGGACGCAACGGGCAATCAGACCGAGAATCAGCCCAAGCAGAGCATTGCCATCACGCAAAGCACCCCCATCGTCACCTCCAAATCGGGCTATCGTGTCACCGCGGTCATCAGCAATACGGACAGCACGGCCACGTCAAGCGGCACACTGCACCTGACCACCAATGCGTTGTTCACCTTTGTCTCGCGCACCGATATTCAGAATTGGGCCGAGAACAACGCCCCCATCCCCACCCCCAACGAGTTGGGTTCCGTTGACGTGCCATCGATTCCCGCCGGCGGCACTGCCACCGTCACCGTCGAGGTGAACGCCAATCAGCAGACCCTTGCCTCCATAGGGAGTTGGGGACCGAAACCGCTGATGCTGTCGTATATCGTTGGCAATCAGATACTCGCCGATTTGCCGAGTTTTCTGACCCGATCTTCGGATGGGCTCAACACCGCGACAACACCGGCCATGAACCTGACCGTGGCCATGCCCTACACCGCCAGCGGCTGGCAGGTCGATAATAAGGCCATCAGCAATCGCATTGCCGAAACCACCACTTCCTCGACATCAACATCGTCCAAGTCCAACAGCACAGACAAGGCCGACAAGTCCGATAACGCCGACGCCAGCAACGCGGCCAAAGCCACTGATACGCAAGCCATATCCTTATCCGAGCAGGATGCCGATACCGCGCGATCCCTTGGGCAGACATTCGCCAAGCACCGCTCGCTGCAAGTGATCGCGGATCCTCTGTATTGGCGTCAGTCCGCAGTGCAACCGTCCATTGCCGGCATCATGCAGCCCGCCGACTTCGACATCACCGCCTATACCGCGCTGGGTGATACCGCGGCCTACGAAAAGGCCGGCATCACCACTGAGCAGTGGAACGCCAAGCAGGCGGCCGCATGGTATGCCGACGGAGACGACTCCGAAACACCCTCCGCGTACGCATGGCAGGGCAACAACTGTTGGACGTTGGATGCGCTGACCGCAGCACGCGAGCAGGGCTATGACACGGTGATTGCCGATGCCTCTTTCGATGCCGACCAGACTGAAGCCGTACACACAGGCACCTACGTGGTGCATACGCCTGCCGGCGATGTCACCGTGCTGAAGGAGCAATCGACCTTGGGCACGCTGGCCAAGGGCCAAGCCACCAGCACGGACGCGCAGGCCGAGTCCAGCGATGCCGGTCGGTTGGCCCGACTGATCGCTCAGAGCGCGTTCTACCAGATGGAACAGCCCTATACATCCCGATACCTGCTTATGACGTTCTCCCGCACCACGGAGGCCAGCTGGATCGATCAGGTGATGAGCGCCTTCGAGCAGGCGTCTTGGTTGAATCTGACGGACCTGAAGACCATGGCCAAGGCCGATCCGTACAATGTCAGCGATTCGGTCAATCCCGACAAGGCCGATGATGCCAACACCGCCAATACCCGGTCGGCATTGAGACAGTTGGCCGACAGCCGGCATGACATCATGCGCATGGCCACCTCCATATTGAGGAACGAGATTGATTCCGACGAGGTCTCGTCGTTGGACCCGCAGGCCCTGGCCCGGCAGGACGCCAATGACACCGCCTCGCATAGCAACGATCCGACGCAATGGATTGGCTCTTTACTGGTGCTGCATGACGATATGGCGCTGCGGTCCATGTCTGGCTCCCCCCAGCCGACAGCCACGCGAAAAGCCATGGTCAAAGCCGCGAAAACACTGGCCAGCGATCTTCTGAACGGCGTACGCATCAACCCATCGGAATCAATATCCGTGTTCAGCGAATCCGCGAAAATGCCAATCACCGTCAGCAATGACCTTCCCTACGCCGTCAGCGTGCAGGTCAACTCACTGACTGACTCCATGCAGATCGTCACCTCGCGAACCGCTGACATCGATATTCCCTCGCATAGCGACGCTCAGGTGACCTTCACCATCCGCGTTTCCACTTCCGGCTCATCGACGGCCCATGTGTCGTTGACCGACCGGGAAGGCAACAGCTTCGGCAACACGCAGGACACCGCGATCACCAGTGTGATGCGCATCAGTGATGCCAGCGGCTTCATTATCATCGGCTTCGCCGTGCTACTGGGCATTATCGGCCTGTGGCGGCAGTTCCATCGGAAGAAGGACCCCGACGAATGAGTTCAAGCGTAGGTCGTAATTCCCTGATCATGGCCACGGGAACCGCTGCTTCCCGTGTGACCGGTCAGCTCCGCACGATTCTTCTCGCTGCGGCCATCGGCACCACCGGATTGGCGGCCAACGCCTATCAGGCCGGTTCCATGATTCCCCAATCCGTGTTCACGCTGGTGTCCGGCGGCATCTTCAACGCCGTGCTGGTGCCCCAGATCGTGCGCACGTTGAAAGAAAAAGACGCCCAAGAACGACTGAATCGCCTGATTACATTGGCCATCGGCATCCTATTGGCCATGACCGTGGTGATGGCGGCGGCCAGCCCTCTGCTTGCCCGCCTGTACGTGGGTAGCGACGATCACCAGATGATAGCCCTGACCACCTCGTTCACCCTGTGGTGCATGCCTCAGGTGTTCTTCTACGGCCTGTATACGGTATTGGGTCAGATCCTGGCCGCCAAAGACCATTTCCTCACGTATGCGTGGAGCTCAACCGGTGCCAACATTATTAGTTGCGCCGGTTTTACTGGCTTTATTCTGCTGTTCAGCAAGGCCAATGAACAGCCCCTCGAATTCTGGACCGCCGACAAAATCGCGCTTACCGCAGGCACCTGGACTTTGGGCGTGGCCTTCCAAGCGCTGATACTGTTCCTGCCGCTGGCCCGTATCGGGTTCAAGTACAAACCCAGCTTCGGGCTTGGCGGCTTTGGACTCAGGTCTATGGGTCCCGTGGCGTTAGGCTCTTTGGGCGTGGTGATCACCAGTGAGATCTGCGGCATTATCCTTACCCGTATCGCCACATCCGCACCGCAGCGCGCCCACGAACTGACGGGTGCCAGCCTGTTCAGCGTGGCAGGCAACGCGACCTATCAGAATGCGTACACACTGTTCATCCTGCCCTATTCACTCATCGCCGTATCGGTATCCACGGCTATGTTCCCCAAAATCTCCCGTTCCATCGCAGCTGCGAATCTGGATGAGGCACGGCACGACCTGGTCAGCGCACTGAATAATGTGGGCCTGCTCATCATGTTCTTCGCCGCCGCCATGGTCGTGTTCCCCGAACCGATCATCCGCGCATTGCTTCCGTCCGTCTCGATGGACGAGACTATGTTGATCTCCTATGCGCTTATCGCCTTGTCTATGGGCATTCCATTGGGGTCGGCGTTCCTGTTAATCCAGCGCACGTTCTACGCCTTTGAGGACGGCCTTCACCCCTTCCTGTCCGCGGTGATGCAGTATGGATTCACCTCAATATTCATGATCATCGGCATGATGGTACTTCCTCCTGAGCATTGGGTACTCGGCATCGCCTGCTCGGTGACCCTCGGTGGATTACTGGCGTTGCCGCTGACGTTGATGATGTTGCGCCGCAAGTTCGAAGGCAATCTTGGCGGTCGGGAGATCACGAGGACATATGCCAAGGCCATTGTGGCGGCACTGGCTTCCGGAGTTGTGGTCTGGCTGATCAAACGACCGGTAGTCGCACTGTTCGGCGCGGATATTCGACCAGTAGGCGGGCACATGAGCTGGTGGTCTGCGCTGGCCATCTGCGTGGTGCTCACCATTGTGCTGGCCGTAGTATATGTGGCTGTGTTGTGGGTGGTACACACCCCGGAACTCATCAGCGCCTATCACTCGATACTGGCCCGTCTACACAAGACTCCGGCCAGTGAGGACGTTGCTGTGACAGCCCAGCCGGAAAAAAGTCGACGCTACGTAAATCAATCCTGAGACGGAGCCCGTCAAGGATAGCCCCACACGTAGAATATCTAAGACCAGTCTCGAACACCAATCACACGGAGCCGAACGCACTATGAAACCGCAACTCGGAGACACGATTCTCAACCGATACACCTTGGTATCGTCGTTGCGTGAGGAGCCTGGCATTCAGGCATGGAAAGCCAACGACCGTGTGTTGGCAAAGGATTGCCAGCTGTTCATCATTACCAATCGCAGCGCTTTCGCCGCAATCGATGAGCTCGCTGGTCGCATCGCCGCCACTCGCCCTGATCGTGTGATTCCCGTACTGAAATACCGTATGGAATCCGACGTACTTCTCATTGTCATGCCGGTGGACAGCGGCCAATGCCTGACTGACTACATGGTGGATACCGACAAGCCGCTCAGCTACAGCGCCATCCGGTCGATTATCGGAGAATGCGCCAACGTGCTGCGCGAGGTCATTACGGATACTCCCAGCAGCATCGTCATCACAACCGACACCGTTCGAGTGACTACCTCCGGTGTGCAGATTGCCGATGCACCATGTGCCACGATGCTGGCCGACACGTCCGCTACCGATCTGCGTACGGACGGTCCTGAACGGTATGCGATTCGCCAGCTTGCGGCATTGCTCTATGCCCTGCTGACACGCACGCCAAGCCAAGCGACACCCACATTCAATCTGCGCGCCTTGCCGCAAGACACCCCTGGCGAATTCCGCGTGATTTGCAAGCGTGGATTGGCCTTAAGCAAGCCCGACGAGCACACGTTGCCGATGGCTGCCCTTGTAGAACTCGACGCCTTGTTGGGTAATTGGAAGCCGCTCTCTGAACTGAGCGATGCTGATATCGCTTTGCCGAGCGTGGAAAGCGATTGCTCGATTACCAAGGCGATACTGAAGCCCGCCAACGAGACCGATATCGTGCCTATTCCCAGCACGTTGATTAACAGCAGCAGTCTTCCGGAATTGTCTATTACCCCTTCCCTGCCGGTTCAGCCGGCCGCCGTCCCCGCTCCGCACGCGATGTCACCGGCTCCTCTGCCTGATGGGTCCAGTACTGCTGACGGCAACCAGTCTCAATCTGACGCCCGCCGTCTGTTTGACTTCAACCTTTCTGACGCCTGGGAGCACGAGAATCTTTCCGGTGAAGACACCGGTGACTGGTACAGCGAAATGAATCCGGCCCCCATCGGCGGTCCGGGTGATAATACTCGGTTGACGGTGCCTATTGTTACCGGCGGTATTTCCGATGCCACCGTGGGAGAGACGACCAGTCGTATTCCCGTGTTCGATGTCAGCGGCCGTGCTGTGGCCCCCGGTGAGGAATCGCTGCGTGCCTTGGAAGAGGAGCAGGCCCGCATTGCCGAAGTAAGCGCCATTCCTCCGAGCTTCACACCGAAGGATGTGCCGGATGACGAGGATGACAGCAAGCTGCCCGATGAACATCTGTTCGGCAAACTGTCGACCAAGGTCGTTGCCATCATTGTGGCTCTGATATTGGTAGTGGCAGGGGGTGGGTTGGGGGGGGCTGCGGTTCTCCTATCGCCGGAC
>OATH01001137.1_pt1 | contig 11460 bp, 13 predicted proteins | sample 1494971 | NCBI WGS metagenome assembly OATH01 (sample SAMEA2579949, study PRJEB22360) | human gut metagenome
TACTATTTATTGAAAATGGTCATGTTTATTTTGTACTATTTATATTCTAACACCAAGCGTTCGTCATGGGATAGCCTTTCCCGTTCAGAAAGAGGAAAACGCTGTACCCGTCTATCTCTATCGGCTCTGCCTTTGGCTTGTTTGCCATGATACGCTCAAACGCCTGTTTTACGTCCTCACTCATGGGAACATCACGCACACCGCTTTTCGTCTTTGGCGTTTCGATATAGTAGCCTGTTTCCTTGCTGGATAATAGCTGGTGGTCTACATGGATAACCTCATGTTCAAAGTCTATATCCTGCCTTGTCAGCCCGCACAGCTCCGAGATAGAAGCCCTGTCTTTAACAGTATCATGATTGCGTCATAATATTTTTTATATACCCTGTCCCTGCTGGCAAAGGACAAGAGCTTTTCTTCCTGCCCCTCTGTCAGTGCCTGTCGTGGCGTCCTGTCGTCCTCTATGACCTCATTCAGCTTGAAATCAAAGGGGTTCTTCCTCACAAGGTCGTCCGCTATGGCGATACGGAATGAAGCGTTTAACGAGCGTTTATAATTGCTTATGGTCTGATAAGCATAACCCTTGTCTTTCATGCGTAACGCCCATTCTTTAGCGTCTGAAAGGCGTATGCTGTCAATGCTCCTAGCCCCCAGTATATCGTCCTCTAATGTCCGCATGAGCTTCTTCCTGCCCTGTCTTGTGCTTTCCTTTACGTTGGCTCTCTGGGCGTTCTGTTTGGCGTATAGCTGGCAAAGCGTCATTTTCTTGCCTTTGCTGTCGATACCGTCCTCTATATCCCGTCTAATCTGCTGTTCCAATTCCCTCAAGGACGGCTTATCACGCTTGCCCTTTGGCGTTGTGTCCGTCGGTGTCAGTTTCCATGAATAGACCGATTGCGGTTTTCCAAATCTGTCTGTATATTTGTATAAGTATCTTCCGTCTGCTCTCTGGCTCTCTCCTGTATGCAGGACACGTCCTTTATTGTCCCGTCTTTGCTCTTTCATTCCGTTATGCTCCTTTCGTAAGAAAGAGCCTTGATATGACTTATTGAAATAATATCACATACAAGGCTCTTTTGCATTAGATTGCGTCCGTTTTATCCATAAATTTTTCAAACTGCTTTTTCTTAATCAAGATACGGTTGCCGTTCATCACATACCAGTCCCCATGTCGGTTTTCTTCTACCAGTCGGCGGAGTTTGTTCTGTCCGATTGTAAAGTATCTTGACGCTTCTTCAATGGTAAGGGTGTATTTTTCCCATACGGGAATATCAATCTTTTCGTTCATCATGCCACCCCCTACCTGTTCTTTGTGTCATACTGGACGTAGGGTATCAGCTCTGCCCGGTCTATCCGCTGTAAATGGGCGGTTAGCTTGCTGGAAAGGGAAGTGCTGTACCTTGCCCTGTCTACCATATCCCCGACACGTTCCAACTCTCCTAAAGCGTCATGGGCTTCAAGGAAATAAAATCCCTTGACCGCTGAAATTACGCCACCCTCAGTCAGCCATTGTTGCGTTTCTTCAAGGGAATTGTGGGGCGTGGGTGCATGGAGCTTTAAGAGTTCCACAGCCCCTAAAAAGCGTTGCCAGAAACGGCACGTTTTCCAACGGCTTTTATTGCTCTCATTCCTGTTTGCCACGACAAAACGCAGATTGTTCGCCAACAGTCCAAAAGCCAGTTCCCCAAGCTCCAGCGGTCTTTCCTGAAATGCCATAGCAAAGGCATGAGCCTTTTCATCACGCAGTTGCATTTCTGTCCGTTTCCAGCTCCCCACTTCATCAAGCGTCTTGTTATACTTTGAACACACTTCTTTGTCCTTGTCATAAAAGCGGTAGGAAAGGCCCGATTTTCCAGCCCCGATATAGACGGTCTTTGCGGTGTCAAAATCATCAAACTTGTAGCCCTCACTGTTGGCGATAAATTCCTCTTTTTCGCATTTCTTCTTTATCTGCTCTATGGTAAAGAACAGCGTTTCGTTCCTGTCGTCAATGGCAACGTCCAGCCTTGTGAAGTGATAATTGCCTGTCCCGTATCTGCTTTCACAGCGTTCAAACATATCCCCAAAGGTCAAGCCGTTGTTATCGAGGATACGGAAAATATCATCACACCCTCTGCCTGTCATCACGAGATAACAGCCAAGCCCTTGTGGGTTGTCCTCGGTCTTTTTTGCGTCCCCCGATACATAAATGTCCCCGATTTCCCAACGTGTCTGATACGTCTTGAATTTGATTGTTGCGGGATAGACATTAAAAATATCTGTCGGCAAGCATAAAATGTGCCGTATAACATCTTCTGCCGTTGCTGTATCAAAGACAATGCTGATGTAATCAATCTTGACGGATAAATTTTCATGTGTTGCGATAGTGCATTACTCCTTTCGTACTCCCCGTTTTTTTGCGGGGTAAAAATCGTGTTTTGTCCTTTATTTATCACAGTTTCTAGGTACTATGACATGTATACGCAGGGCGGTGTTACATATACGCCCTGTACGGAACGCCAAAGGTGTTCCCTTTTTGCCTGTGCCTGCCCCGTTCTTAACGCTCACGAGCCTTGTAAGGCTCGTGGCTAAACGGGACAGCCCCAGTCAGAAACCATGATTTTCGGTCAGATAGTCCATGCCTATTCATGCTATCAAAGCGAAAACAAATCTTTTCTATGCTTACTCAAGCGTGTGATTGACCCTAGCGTGCTTAATCACTCTGTCTGATACGATAATAATGCTATTAGAATTATTTGTCAAGATATTTTTCTTGACTTTTTACAAGAAAATAAGTATGATAGGCTTATAAAGGAACGTAAAAGACGGGAAAGGAGAAGTTATACTAAGTTATGGAACGTTATATAAAGAAAATGAGTTTTTTGGGAGAGAACATACAGACCATAAGAAAACACAGGAAAATGAAACAGCAGGAGCTTGCGGACGCTATCGGTATCAATATGCAGAGCCTGTCCAAGATTGAACGAGGGGTAAACTATCCGACCTTTGACACGCTGGAAAAGATAATGGACGTACTGGAAGTAACGCCCAATGAATTGTTGTCGGGGGAATGGAAGTTCATCAATCATGCAGAAAAAGAAGTATGTCAGTTTTTGAAAACGGAAGAACGCCTAAATGCAGAGTTGAAACATGGACACTATGATAACTTCTTTGACAGCGAAGAAGAATGGCTGGAGTATGAGTTGGAACAGTTGCGGAAATATATCATAGACTATATCAACGGAACGGAGATACAAGCGTCCGACCTTTATCCAATCAAGGAGTTTATCCAGCACTTGAAATTTCAGAAAGTATTAGACCGCTATGACGATTTATACAGCATGGATATGTTCGGGGAAAGCACAGACGGGCATAAGTACGGTACACCTTATCAGGTTGTGAAAAGGATAAACCTTAATTCAAGAGAGGATATGAAGTTGTTACGGGAAGTATTAAAAATCAGTGATTATGACAACGAGGACGAGTAGCCTTTTTCCTCTTGCGAAAAGATACAGCAAACAAAAAGCCCAGATCAAGAGTGCAAGCACCACTTCTGAAGAAGTGGCAGGCTCTTGACAGGGCTTTTTCTTTTCTGTTGATAGCAGACAAGAGGAAATAAGAATAAGTGTGTTCATGTGTCATAAAAACAGTAACTAAAACATTAAAATCAAAATTTATACGGAAAGCTTACTTGACATTTTGCGCTCGCAGGAGTATTATAAAAGCATGAAAGGAAAGTAAACTTTCCGTTTTTTAGAAAGGAGCATGTTGTGAAAAATCGTTTGGAAGAATTACGAAAACAAAGAGGAATTAAACAAGAAGATTTAGCTTCTGCTCTTGAAGTATCTCGTCAAACAATAGGTTCTTTAGAAAATGGACGTTATAATCCCTCTATTATATTGGCATTTAAAATTGCAAGGTACTTTCAAATGAGCATTGAAGAAATTTTTATCTATGAGGAGGAAAGTGAAGATGAAAAATAAGGGTCAGATTTGGTATATCGGTTATATTGTTTCGTTGTTTTTGATTGTGATAATTTTGGTTACAGATTTTCCTAAAATGGTAGATATTGGACTTGCTATTTTATTCAGTGCCGTTTTTGGCGTTTCTCATGTTCAAATTTTGCATGATAAAATGATGAAAAATGATGCAGACTACAAAATCAATGTTATGGACGAACGGAATATCATAATCAAAGAAAAAGCGGGAAATATAACAAATATGTTTAACACAATACTGTTAGGGGTGGCAACAGTTATATTTATTTGTTTAGACTACATCATTCCAGCTATTATTGTCGGAAGTATCATTGCAATCCAGCCGATTATTTTAATCATTATCAGTAGTGTGCTTGAGAAAAAAATGTAGAAATAAAGGTTCATACAAATAATAAGAAAAGGGAGGTACACGCTTTTGTGCAATCTCCCTTGTTCTTTTGCTGTCATATCAAGGCTCATTCAATCATGGTAAATTCGTGGTAAAATAATTGCTTTTTTGATTGATGAATAGTCCTTAAATACTGTATTTATGCGGATAATATGATTTTTTGTATTAAGTTTAAAATAACTATTCATTAAATGAGTATAGAAACCGCCTTTTTTTAGCAATGTTTCATGTGTACCATCTTCAATGAGCTGTCCTTTATCTAACACAATGACACGATCTGCTCGTTCCGCAATTGTTAAACGGTGAGCAATGAATAAGATGGTTTTATCTAATGCTAATAAATTGTCAATTATTTTTTTCTCGGTTAATACATCTAAACTACTTGTTGCTTCATCTAAAATTAATATAGGTGATTTTGTAAGCAATGCTCTAGCTAAAGCAATTCTTTGTTTTTGTCCACCAGAAAGTTCTGTACCATCAGAGGTTAATTCTGTCTGTAATTGCATAGGCAATCGAGAGATATCTGTATTTAATTCAACAAAATTTAATACTTCTATAATATCCTTTTGTGTTGTATCTTTCGGTGCACCTAATAGTAAATTTTCTAAAATCGTTCCATTAAATATATACGGCTGTTGAGGAAGATAAGTAATCAAATGACGTAAACTTTTCTTATCTATTTCCTTTAAGTTCATATGATCTAATGTTATTTCTCCATAAGTAGGTTCATAAAAATTGACTAATAGTTTTGCTAAAGTTGTTTTACCAGACCCCGATATACCAACAAAAGCTACTTTACTTCCTTTTTCTATCGTAAAATCAATTTTGCTTAAAACCTCTGATCCATAGCCATATCGAAAACTTACTTTTTTAAATGCAATTGTCTTTTTCCACTTTTTGAAATCAATCATTGGCTGTTGAGATAAAAACTCTGATTTAATTTGATAAACTTCATTTAATCGTGCATTTGCCACATGTGCTTTTTGTAGTTTTGTTTGTAAATTCACAATATTCTCTAAGGGATTTGTAAAATATACTAACATGGTATTGAAGGTAATCAATTGTCCTAAAGTCATTTGATTGCTCATAACAAGTTTTGATCCTGTCCATAAAATAAATACATTCAATAATAAATGCAGTAAAGTTTTTATTGCTTTCTGTATGTTTTCACTTCGATAGTAAGTGAATGATTTCTTTAAATGCACGGTAAATTCTTTATCTATTTTTTGATAGCTTGTATCTTCACTTGATAATGCTTTAAGAGTTTCTATTCCATTTATATCTTCAATAATTGAAGAAGATAATTTTGCATTAGTTTCCATAACATCTTGATTCATTCTTTCAAATGGCTTCATGAATAGGAAGACAATTAAGGTATAAATCGGCAGTGATAGAATACTAATCAAAAATAATAGAGGATGTTGTAAACATAAAATAACTGCTACGATTATAGCAACAGAAACATCTAAAAAGACAGATAATACTGTACTTGCTAAAGCCTCTATGATTGCATTTGCGTCTGTAAATCTAGAAACAATTTCTCCAGTTCTTCGTGTTGAGAAAAAAGAGAGTGGTAAATGTAAAACATGCTTGATATAAGACAAAATAATTTCAATAGATAGGCGTTGTCCTAATATCATTAACAATTGTGACTGAACATATGACACTAATTGTTGTATCGTATAACCAATGATTAATCCTATAGAAATAATTCCTAATACATGAAACATTTGATTTGGGATATAATTATCAATAATAGCTTGTAAGTAATAAGAACCACTAATATTGATAAAAGTTATAAATAAAGTAGCCCCAATAATCTGACTAATCAGTAGTTTTTGTTTCTTCAAAACAGGTACAAAAGACCATAAGCCAACCTTCTTTTCCTTATATGGCTTATAACAATTAGACGGTGTAAAAAATAATGTAACGCCTGTCCATTCTTTCTCAAACTGTTTACGAGACATTTTCGTTATTCCTACAGAAGAATCTGGATCAGCAATATGAATATTCTTTTTATCACAGCCTATTACTGTATAATAATGTAAAAGTGTTCCATTCTTTATTACATGTACAATAAAAGGAAATGATAGATTTTCTACATCAAATAGCGACATATCTGCTTGAATAGCTTGTGTATTAAAATGTAGGTCTTCCGCTACTTTAACAAGTCCTAATGCAGTAGTTCCGTCTTGTGTTGTTTTTGCCATTTCTCTTAATGTTGCCAAAGAATAATACGAACCATAATATTCAAGTATCATTGCGAGAGTAGCCACACCACAGTCTTTCATATCTACTTGCGACCGATAATGACATTTCTTAAATCTCATAAAACCTCCTAATTTTATTTCTATAGTAAATTGATACTAATGATTTGTATGTCGATACTATAGCAGATTTAAAAGTTTCAATGAGTATGTGTGCTTGAGATGTCTGTTTTTGTGCCTGAAATGTATTTTAATATACAGCTAGTATATATTAAGTACTTATTTTTTACAAGTAAGCATAAAAAATTGTACGTAGTTGAGCAAATAGTAATACATAATAGATCTATAAGAAGAGACACTGTATCTTCACTAACATTTTTTCCTTATCTATTTATTTCTTAGTATAAGTCGTTATATAAGGCTCTTTCTTTTGTTGTAATTTTGTTGTAAATTGCTTTTTATATTTCTATTATTTTGCTTATAAACCTTTTATTTATAAGGATATTACTAAATTATCTATCGTTTTTTCAAATAAAAAAAGAACTGTTTTTCAGTCCTTGCTTTTCTGATTGCATCGTCAACATCCGCTTTTACCATGCTGTGGTAGGTTGGTTTTCCTTTCTGTTCTGCCTGCCACTGGGCGTAATGTTTTCCCATTCCCTGCTCTGGCTTTTTTACTACGGATAGTTGATATTCCCTGCACAGTCGGTCAGAAATACTCCGCATATCCCGATAATCCTGATTGGTCCGGTGATACCTTTTCCCATCAAGGAATGAAACCGAATTTACTACAAAATGATTATGCAGATGGTTCGCTTTATCCAGATGTGTTGCCACCACTACCTGATAGCGACTACCCCACAACTCTTCTGCCAGTTTCTTTCCGAGTTCATGTGCCATTGCCGGATTACATTCTCCCGGTGCAAAAGACTGATACCCATGAAATGCTACAATTCCTCCTTCCTTTCCAAACCTCTTTTTTACAGCAATCATTTCTTCTCTGACAGTTGTCGGTGAGCAGTTGATTCCCGATACATACTGTTCCATTAACGCTTCTCCTTCACCCACCAGTTCTGATTCTGTAATGTTCATCTGACTTTGTCTGGTCTTCTCTTCATTTACTGCATAAGCTATCACATCGTCTATCTGGTTCTTCGTCTTCTCCGGGTTTTCTGCATAATTGATTACTTTCCCAATCCAGCCTTTGATACTCCAGATTGATGTCACTGCCATGATTCATTTTTCTCCGGCAGGATAACTGCCTCTGTGATCTTATGGACTGCTTCATTAAATTTTCGGACTTCCTGATCATACCGTTGCACATCGACCACATGTAAGGTATGTGCTTTCTGTGCAATCTGGTTCAGATTATTTCCTATCTTGTGAAGTTCCCACATCATGGCATAATAATCTGGTGGCGGTGCATCCCTCGGCACAACACCTGAAATCAACTGCCGCAGATAGGCTTCCCGGTTCAGTCCGCTCCGTTTCACTTTCCACTCCAGTTCTTCCGCTTCTTTCTGATTCAACCGAAAAAGAATTGGTATGTTACGTTTTCTCAACGTTCTAACTCCTTTCTTCGCTGTATGGACTCCGGTTCCTGACGGATCTGATGTTTGTCTTTGTCATAACTGTAAACTCTGTCTGATAGTACTTCCTGACGGTCTACCTCTTTCTGGTTCACTTCCCGTACCATTTCACCAAGTATTCTAGGATCAAACTCACCATTGTCCGGAACAATTAAAACTTCATGCACCGATGACGGTAGAACATAAAATCCTTCCGGGAAAAGCTGTTCCAGTTTCTGTAAGACTTCTGGCTGCGTAATCATAGACGCTCCGTAATTTTTTTCTACATTAGAGAGAACGTAAAGGGGCTCATTCATGTCTGGGGTGATACTGACATTTTCTTCCAAAAGATTCCCAGCCTTTCTCTCATCATCCAAAATACTCATCATCATCATCTCCTCCATTGAATGAAGGACTGGTGTATTCACAGGTTGTACATTTGCTCTTGCCTGCTGAAATATCTCTTTTGCATCTACATTCCACATCTTAAGATGTTCGTTTTTCACTTTCATAGTCGCTTTTCCTTCATCCGACTCAATTGGGAAATCCACATAACAGATAGCGGACAAATCCTCAATTGTTTCATGCGGCATTTCCTGTAGCATCTTTTTATTTGCCTGTGTATTCACCAGCATCACTGCAAGATGTTCTTTGATTGAATCATAGTTTAGCGGATTCAGACCACTGTTTATAAGCGGAGCTCGATTCGCTTCTTCAATACTTCTTGCAATCTGACTCATCACTTGCTCAATCGGTGCTCCCTGACGGATCTCATGAAAGAACGGTTCTACATAAATGATCGGGCATACATTTTGTTCCGGAAGTCTTACCTGAACACCAGATAAGATAACACCATTATTTTTGTTTGCCTGTATCGCCTGAAACTCTGCATCCCGATATTCAGACGGAAGAAAATTTCGAATATCCTTTGCCACGCCTTCTGCAAATACTTTTTCTGCTACCATTTCTTTTTCTCTCCTCTCTTTTTATTCAGTCTCTTTACATATTCCTGATATCGTTTTTCTGCTTTTTTCTTGTTCTTTACGGATACTTCAACCTGCATCTTAATGTCTCCTTTCTTTCTGACTACCCTGTCTTGTTAATCTGTAACAGGCACATTAGCACAACACCAAATATGCCTCCAATCACCAAACCACCAATAAACTGTAACATTCTCTTTTTCTCCTTCCATTTTTTTAAGGGTTTCAGGGATTCTCCCTGACAAGCTGCCTTTTGACTGACAGACAGGAACCTGTATGGCAATCCAAAGGCGTTGCTTGCTGGTATTGTGTATTTCTATTCTTCACCTGCCGGACAATATATCTGGCAGTTTTCACACTGCTCCATGCAATTCTCTTCCAGCACTTTTTCAGCAATAATTCCAAACAATTCTCCCTGATTTTTCTCATTTTCTTTTAGAGTTTCAAGAAAAATTTTCAAAACTTCTTCACTGTCCACATCCTCTTCCATTGTCAAAATCAGGTCTTTCTTATACACAACTGCCAGCTCATATTTCACCATTTTCATCTTCTGCTCACCTTCTATCTCTCATATTTTTCATGACTTACCAGACTCTTTTTTGCTACTTTTTCCCTCTTTGTAACCGCCAAATTTAACTTGATACAAAGCTGATCATTGTAATCTTTTCCGTATTTCGGAGGCTCATCTTTTACCTGATACTGCTTTGGAAGTACGGTGCAAATTGCTTTTGTGGCAAGTCTTCCGATACGGTCATTATCCAAATGCAACACGATTCCTTTTACTTCTGGATGTAGCTTTAATACTCTGGTCAACGCTGCAGGGACCTTACTTTTTTCAATTTCTTTTGCTGGCTGATAGACACCTGCAAGGGACAATAAATGTTCCTCTCTCCACTCCTTTCCCTCTGATTTCTGCAAGGTTGCATAGGACAACAAATCGATCGCTGACTCAAACAGATGCACCGTTTCACTTGGTTTTTCTGAAAAAACGGAAAAAGAATAATTCTTATCGCTTCCATTTGCCTCTCCAATAAAGCTTGTCCCTGTTCCCCGAAGAGCTGCATATTTCGGATTTCCTTTCGCATCCATTCCTACAAATACTGCATTATGATGAAACGCACTTTCATAAATTCTTCCGGAATCCAGACAAAACTGAATGATTTCTTTGTCAATTCCTCGTCTCAAAAGATATGCAATCACTTCTGCATTGTCCTCATTTTTCTTGGGCAACAGCAAATGTTTCTCCATCGGAATGTTCTCGGATGCAGAAAGAGGCGGCTGAATATTTGCCTGTCCTGCAAGCAATTCAACCGCCTCTAAAAAACCGTATTCTTTTACTTTGATCAGATAATCCAGTGCTGATCTGCCACCGATCCCTCTGCTCCACCACATCCATTTTCCATTGGATATTTTCAGACTGTCGTGTGTTCTTGTGGTGTAGGTATTACCGGAAAAATGAACCAGTTCATACGGTTCATAATTTTTCAGATAGGTGAGTAAGTCCATTCGCTTGACTTCCTGCACGACTGACGGTGGTATATATGGCATGATTTTCATCTCCTTTCCTGCCTGGGATTGATATTGTTCTGGATAATATCTGGGCATGAAAATAGCCAGAGGATTCCTTGAGGTGGAACCATCTGGCTATGTAGATTTCATTCAATTATTCCAAAAATAAATAATGAGGACGGACCATTCTATATCCATCTTCTGCAGATATAATTTTTGCTTTTTTTCCCTTTTCCATAAGATCTAATTGTTCAATATATACTTCATAGGTATTATGCAAAGAATTCAATATTTCAATTATACTAGCCATTGGATTGCGCTTTTTATAATACAAAATTGTTGCTACTATCGAATTCACATATCTATATAACCGCAAACTAATATGCTCTAATGAGTCATCCATACTCTTAGCAGAATGAATCAGCTGATTTCTTAACCTGTAAATACAGTCCAAATCATGGATTATGCTGTCGTGATAGTCATTAATTGCTTTTTTTAATTTTGAAGGTTCCGTAACTAGCATAATTAACTCTTTCATTTCTCTTTCCAAAATAGCGTGAAAAGACATATCTTCTAATACTTTTTCATACAATTCCTTATTTTGTAAAAACTGTACCATTTTTAATGTATTAAATCCATTATCTTCTTTGCAATAATCAATAAATACTTTACACTGCAAATGCTCCTCTTTTCCTTTTTTATCTATTGTATAGTTTAACCTATGCCAGAAAATATTCATTTTATTTTTTATATAGAACAAAGTAAATGATTCCGAAACCAGTGTACTGTATTGTTGACATTTAACTAAATATTTATAGCTATTATAGCCGCTTC
>OATH01001148.1_pt1 | contig 11295 bp, 7 predicted proteins | sample 1494971 | NCBI WGS metagenome assembly OATH01 (sample SAMEA2579949, study PRJEB22360) | human gut metagenome
AACGAGGCGGTGCCGGCAACGCCGTCAGCGGAACGGCCGAAGCGTCACGAGGCGGTGTAGAAGTCGACGGCCTCCTCGATGCCACCGCTGAACATGGCTCTGCCCTTCTGGATGACGATGCCCCTGTGGCAGAACTCCTTCGCGGTGCCGGTCGAGTGGGTGACGAACAGCACGGTCACGTTCTCGTTGGCGATGATGCTGTTGACCCGCTCACGGCACTTCTTCGCGAACTTGCGGTCGCCGACGGACAGCGCCTCGTCCACCACCAGGATGTCCGGGCGGATCGACGACACGAACGCGAAGCCCAGACGGGCGCGCATACCGCTCGAATACGTGCGCATCGGCTGGTCGATGTACTTGCCGAGTTCCGAGAACTCCACGATCTCGGGAATGAGCTCCTTGGACTCCTCTTTCGACAAACCCCACAGCTGGCAGCGCATGTCGATGTTCTCCATGCCCGACAGCTTCATGTCGAAGCCCGCGGAAAGCTCCAGCAGCGCGGACACGCGCCCGTGCACCTCGACGGTGCCGGACGTCGGGAAGCACACGCCGGTGATCATCTTGAGCGCCGTGGACTTGCCGGCGCCGTTGTCGCCGAGCAGCGCCAGGGATTCGCCGCGGTTCACGGTGAAACTCAGGTCGTCGCTCGCGTTGACCGTATCGTGCGGAATGCGCTTGGAGAAGGTGGACAGCAGGCGCAGCTTGTCGTTCTTGAACAGCTTGTACTGCTTGGTGACGTGGTCGAAGCGCACGGCGACGGGATTGCTCGCGTCCTCGTCGCGGATGACCGTGGCATCGCCCATTCGCGTGACATTCGATGGGAGCTTAGAGGACATCCGGCACCTCCATGTACAGACGGTGGTAGTTGTGCAGCGCGAGCACGACGAAGATCATCAGCACGAACAGGAACGGCAGGAACGACTCCCAATCCGTGAAGAACCATTTGTTGTAGATAAAGCAGTCACGCACCGACTGCACGACCCATGTGACCGGGTTGAAGGACGCTACCAGACGGGCGGTGCGCGGCCAGCCGCTGATGTCGAACAGGATGCCGGACAGCCAGAAGAACGGGGTGCCGAGCGTCTTGAGCAGGTTCGAGAAATCGCGCGATATCGCGCTCAAAGGCGACAAAGCCATGGACCACGCCACCCAGAACAGGAACATGAACACCATGACCAGCGGCAATTGCAGCATGTAGCGGCCAAGATGCACGCCGGTGAGCAGCGCCACCACGATGGTGAACGCCATCATGCACGCGAAGATGATGAGCAGCGACAGCGTGTAGAACGTGGAGATCAGCGACAGCGGGAATTTGATGCGATTCACCAGATACGGGTATCGACGGTATGCGTCACTGCCGGTAGTAATCATGTCGGACATGAAGAACCACGGGAACACACCGGCGGCCAGCCACAGCAGGAACGGCTTGCCGTTGACGTCGGACGAGCTGCGCAGACCGAATTTCAGTGCCACCCAGAAAACCAGGATGTACACGGCCGGCTTGGCGAACAGCCAGATCTTGCCGAGCGCGGCACCGCGGTACGTCTTCACCAGATCGATCTTCGCCAGATTCCAGACCTGCCGTCGCCAATGCCAGTTCTCACCGACGACTTGCTTCAGTGTTGCAAACAATGTTCTTCCAAATCTGCTTGTCTTCTCATGGTCAGGTGCGGTCTCCCGCGAGGTCAGCCCATGTATGCGATGAGCTTGCGGTACATGTCTTCGAGACCTACCTGCGGCCTCCAGCCGAGCGCCTCAAGGCGTGACACGTCGAGTGGCAGGTGGTGCTCCGGCGGGTAGGGCGCGTTCGGGTCGACGTCGATGATGACGCGCGCGTCGCCCGTACCGAATTCGCGGTACACCATATCGGCCATCTCGCGGATTGACGAGTAGGTGGAGGGATTGGCCACGTTGTACGAGACGCCGTTCTCCCCCGCGACCAGCACGGTGAGGATGGCGGACACCGCGTCGGCGGTGTATGAGTACATTCGTGTGCTTTCGCCGGTCGTCTTCATGACGAAGTCCTTGCCGGCCACGGCGTTGCGTGCGAGCGCCGCGAACAGGCGGACGTCGTCGCGAGGGATGCCCGGGCCGAAGGTCTGCGCCAGGCGGACGGCCTTGACCGGCACCTGGTATTCGGAATGGTATGAGACGCACAGGTTTTCGGCGGCGCGCTTGCCTTCGGAGTAGCAGCTGCGCACCGAGCAGGGGTCGATGTAGCCGACGGCGCTCTCGTCAAGCAGGTGTTCCGTGCCGCGCTGCCTGTTGCCCATGCCGTAGATCTCCATGCTGGAGACGTAGACGAAGGAGGCCGCGCCGCGGCGTCGCGCCAGTTCCAGCATCGACCTGGTGCCGTCTACGATCGCGGAGAACGTCTCGACCGGATGGGACATGAAGAACGACGATGCGGTCGGACAGGCGGTGTGGATGACATAGTCCGCCGGCAGGTCGAGCGAGTCGACATCTTCGAGCGATCCCTGATGCAGCACGAGCCCGTCGTCGGCCGTGTACTGCCCCAGCATGGCCTGTGCCTTGGCCGGGTCTCGCACCAGCGCGTCCACGATGATGCCCGCCCCCGTCAAGCGGTTGCGTTCCAGCAGCGTGCGGGCGCACAGCGAACCGATAAGGCCCGTGGCGCCGGTGACGAGCACATGCCGGCCCGCGAGCGCATCCCAGTCGATGTCGAGATGCTGCGCCAGTGACGCATATTCCTCTTGCAGATCAAACATGATGGTCGTTGTCCTCCGTGTTCGTGTCACAGACCGAAGATCTGGGAGCTTTCCTCCGCGTCCATGATGGCGCGCATGATGTAGAAGTCCGATGGCGTGGTGATCTTGATGTTCGAGTTGGAGCCTTCCACCTCGTACAGTTTGTGGCCGTAGTACGACATGAGGGACGCAGAGTCGATGAAGTCGCCGAGCCCTTCTTCCACGGCCTTGTGGTGTGCGTCATGCAGCTCGCCGAGGCGGAAGCACTGCGGGGCGCGGGCGAGCTGGCACTGTTTGCGGTCGATGATGTTGGTGATCACGCCGTCCTCGCTTTGCACGATGGTCTCGGTGGCGGGTACGACGGTGACGGCGCTGCCGGTCTTCTTCACACCGACGATGCAGTCGGTGATGGTCTGCTGGTCGATCAGCGGCCTGACGCCGTCATGAACGATGACGACCGAATCCGCGGGATACAGTCTGTTCGCCTTGTCGACGCCGTTGCGGATCGACTCCTGCCCGGATGAGCCGCCTGGCATGATCGCGGCGATCTTACCGACGCCGAACTTGGTGATGAGCTGTTCGAGAACGTCGATGTATTCCTTCAGGCATACGACGACGATGGCGTCGATGTCGGGATGCTGATCGAACGCCTCAAGCGTGTAGATGATGATCGGTTTGCCGTGCACGAGCAGAAACTGCTTGGGCTTGGTTCGCGAATTCATGCGTTGGCCGGTGCCGCCCGCAAAAATGACAGCAATGTTCATGCCCTCTCCACTGTTATATGCGCTTTCGGGCTTGCAGCCCCGTTAACTCATACGTAGTCTATGTTCCAGACACGACTTATTTTCCGAGCATTCACCTTTCTGTGGTATTAGGCACGCAGAGTGCACTAAGACGGACCACCATCAGTCCTTTCCAAACAGACGCATGACCGCCCGCAGTGGCGCAGTGACCTTCCACGACTTCGAGTTACGGAGTTTCTGGACCTCGTCGCGAGATTTCTTGAGATCCGCTTCGAGCTTCTTTCGCTTCTCGGATAGTTTCTTGTTCTCAGTTTTCAAACGTTCGATGTCAGGGTGTTCAAGAATACGCTCGGCGCCGATCTCGCAAATACCATCTGTCCCACATAGGCGGCATAGTCATCGGCGTAATAGCGGACATCTTTCTCTTCGAAGACAGACAGCTTTGATTGCGCCTCACCCATGTACATCTTGTTCCATTCTTCCATGAATGTTATTCCCATCTCATTCATGGAATGAGAAATCCACCTGCAACTCTTGATCCTCAAATGCGATATTGCGTCCCTCTAGGTAGTCACGGAAGAAACGGTTCGGCCCGAACAGGAACGGGCCATCTATGTGAGGTACCGACAGAGGGTTCAAATATAGAACAAAGGCATGTGAAACGAATACAGCCATATTTTCGCCCGCTGATCCATGCCTGAAAGATGCCCCACGATGATAGCGAAACCACGCAGAGCATCCAGCCATCCAATTCTTTGAGAAAGTCTCATTTCACTGTGTCGGAATCTCTCTGGTGCATCAAGCCGCATATGTGCCCCTATACTCTTTGGAATTAAGTAAACGTTTCCCACGCAGCAGCCTGTGCTGAATCAGGTTGCACAGCCGTTTCAGGGGTATCGACAGCGCGATCGCGCCAATGATCACGAAGGCCTCATAGCGCAGGTGCGTGGTCGGCAGGTCGTTGAGGTTCAGCATCTTGCGAATCATCACGTGAAGCAGATACAGTTCCAGCGAATACCGTCCGAACCAGCTCAGCACTTTCGATACCACGTCGTGAAGGCCTGCGAGCGCGGGCTTCCCCGCGCGGGCCATCACGTCCATGATGACGACACCGCATATGCACAGCAGCAGGTTCAACGCCGCGCGAAGGTACACCTTGACCAGAGGGACATCAACCAGCTGCATCGGGTAGAGCATGACGGCCACGGCCGTCATGCATGCGGCGACCACGGGCATGGGCAATGGACGACGTTCATGCGAGAGCCTTCCCAGCAGCGCGCCGAAGATGAAGCACGGTATGCGGTTGACGATCAGATCGACGTTGTCGTAGAAAGACGGCGCGAACCTGTACAGCGCCACCGCGACCAGCACCGCGGCCGCACACAATGCCAACGTTCGCGCCCATGCCGCGGCGACGTTTCGGGTACCGTCCACGACGGCGAACACGAGCGGAAACAGCACATAGCAGATCAGGCACACCGCTATGTACCAGAACCACTTCACACCGTCCGTGAAGAACGTGACGAATGCGATGTCGGCGAGGAAACGCACCACTCCGGCATCCGAATGGACGAAGTCGAACCAGATCCACCCGACCAGCGCCACAGCGACGTACGGCACCAGCACGCGGGTCAGCCGCTTGCGGTAGAACGCCCCCGCGTCCGGGTTGCGCTTCCACGAGTAGTACAGGCCCAGCCCCGAGATCATCAGGAACATGTCGACGCCGGAACTGCCGATATAGTCGTAGAACACCTGAGCGGGACCGTTGAAATGGTCGGCCGCGTTCGACAGGTCCTCGGTGTAATGGAACGCCATGATCAGCAGGATCTGCACGCCCATCAGCACGCCGCGGTATTTGGACAGCAGCTCGTATGATGGGCGCCCGGCGCCGCGTGGTGCCGCGTGCCGGGCAGTCTCGCCGGAGCCACTGCCCGGCTCACCGGCGCCGGCAACGGGCGCGACGGCCATGCTCGTGTTCCCCGGCACGCTCACTCCTCCTCGTCGGAGGCGGACTTGGTATCCTTGTCGGCGACCTTGGAATCCAGCAGTTCCTTTGCCTTCCTTTCGGACTTGGCCGACTTGTCGGACTGCCGGACCGGCACCGCGCCTCCCTTACCGGAGGCCTGTTTGCGCACACCCGGAACATCCTTGCCGTAGATAATAGTGTCGATGGCACGGTCGCTGGCGAGTCCGCTGCGCTCGGCGGCGCGGTCGATGGACGAGGGGTGAGGGGAAACCGTCTCATAATGGCGAGTCCTCAGCACGTCCAGGAACTCGTCGAACGTATCGCACACCACGCCCGGCGCCATCTCGTCGATGGACCGCTGCACACCGCGGATCAGCGAGTACGCGGTCTTGTCGGGCACGAAGAACACTACCGGCTTCTTGAGCAACAGGTAGTCGTAGAAGCACGACGAATAGTCGGTCACCAGCACATCGGCGATGAAGAACAGCTTCGTCAGGCTCTCATCGGACAGGTCGAAGATGCGGTCGGCGTACTCGGCAGAGATATCCGGACGCTTGCGGATGAAATGATGCATCTCGAACACGAAATACGTGTCCGTCTCGACACACATGCGGTACAGACGATCCATGTCGATCTCGTCATACGGGTAATACGCGGTGCGCTGACCGGTGCCGCGGAACGTCGGAGCGAACACGATGACGCGTCCCTTGGCCGACCACGGGAACTTGTCGGCCATCTCCTCGCGGTATTCCTTCTCGACCTTCTCATCGAGGAAATGGTCGAGCCTGGGCATGCCTGTGGCGAGCAGCGCCTCCTCCTCGATGCCGAACACCTCGGAATAGATGCGACGCAGGTGCTCGTTGCCGACCAGCGCGTACGTGTATCGGCGGTGCGCGGAATTGTACGGATCCGGCGAGCCCTTGAGACCAAAACGGGCATAGCCGACCGACTTGAAACCGACGCCGGCATGCCAGATCTGCGTCAGCGTCACATCTTCACCGGGGTCGATGAAGTTGAATACAGGGGTGTAATCGTCGATGAAGACGTACCGGCTTCGGGCGATCTCGAACAGGTCGCGCAGCCAGGCGACGATGTTCTGCCTGCCCGCGAATACGTTGCGGTACCGGGCACGAATATCGAAGCGCTTGTCCATGCCGCGCTCGATCATGCGGCTCTGCAACGCCTCCATATTCTCCGTCGGGCCCTCGCCGTTCTCCTTGAGGAAGAGGATTCGATTGCGCTTGCGCGGCACCAGCTTGGTCATCACCGAGTACGTCGCCGCGAAAACGTCCTTCTGCATCTGGCGACGACTGCGCTGACGGTGGCGCAGGGTCTTGTTGCGCTGGAAGAACTGCATGTGCAACGCGAGATAGATGAGACCGGCACGATTCGTCTTGGGCACGAACACACCAGTATAGGCGTAGCTGTTCTTGCCGTAGCGGAACACGCGGTCGAGATTGTCAAGCCGCTCCAGCACCTCATCGTCGTAGGTGACTCCGCTGGTGACATAGGGGTGCCGAGCCACCAGTTCCAGACGCTCTTCGTCGGTGTACTGTGCGACCGCCTCATCATCGTCACGCAACTCCGGGGGCAGCAGGTGACGTACATCGTAGTCGACGCGCTGCGGCATGAGCGGGTATTCGGCGTACAGCGCCTGCAGACTGAAGAGCGCAGACTCCTTGATTTTCTCGCAGATGATCCATTGGCCGCCGGGAAGCACCTCGCGCCCGTCCCCGAGCACCAGGTTCAGGCGGGCGCGGCGGACACCGCTCTCAAGCCCGACGATCTCGAACGGAACGAACTGGCAACGTCCCACGCAATACAGCCACGGCACACCACCATCCCGCGAGGAATAGTCGATCTCCAAGTAACTTGACCGCCAGCGGATTTGGTGAACGTCCAGTGACATCCCCGGGCTCCTTTACGACACCTTGTCATTCATCTTCGGTTCCCCTTGTGGTAACCCATGTGATATATAGTTGCAGTTACGGTAGACCGGCTAACACACCAACCTGATGCTTCGGTAAGGGAGAACAAGAATGAAACGTCATCTGATTAATGCAGTTCGGATGATGATGCTTCTTATATATAGGTTCTTCCGCGCGTTCCCGCGCAAGCGTAGGATTGTGTGCCTGAGTCGCGAGAGCGACCGACCGACCACCGATTTCCGGCTCATCCGCCATTATGTGAGACAGACGCATCCGGATTATTCCGTGGTGATCCTCGCCAAGAAGCTGCACAACCCGGTACGATACGGGTTCCATATGATCCGGCAGCTGTATTTCATCGCCACCAGCCAGGCGGTGCTGCTCGACACCTACGCCATCGTGGTAAGCCTGCTCGCCGGCTACATCGACGTGCCCGTCATCCAGATGTGGCATGCGCTCGGCAACATGAAGAAGTTCGGATACACCGCGTTGGGCTCCAAGGAAGGCCGGAAGTTCTCCACCGCCTCGCTGCTGAACATGCATCGCGGGTACACGTCCGTGCTCATCTCATCCAAATCGTTCATCAGCGATTACGCTCGCGGCTTCGACATCGACCCGTCCATCATCTACGAGGCGCCACTGCCCCGCACCGATCTGCTGATCAACAGCTCGTACCGGGCGCAGCAGCGCGAACGCATCATCCGCGAGTTCCCGGAACTCGGGCGCAAGCTCAACATCGTCTACTGCCCCACGTTCCGCAAAAAGACGCCCGCCAATCAGACTCAGGCGGCAGCAGCCCTCGCCGATGCCATCGATTACGACAAGTACAACCTGATCGTGAAATGCCATCCGTTGGACGACCTGCGTATCAACAATCCGCACGTATTCCAGCACTATCCGAGCCAGTACGACATGCTGTTCGTCGCCGATTACGTCATCAGCGACTATTCGACCGTGATCTATGAGGCCGGACTGCTTGACCTGCCGGTGTTCCTCTATGCGTACGACTGGCCGGACTATTCGAGGAAACGCAGCCTGTACATCGACCCGAAGCGCGATATCCCGACGCTGTTCACAGATGATGCCGAGGCGATCGTGAGAGCCATCGAGCACGACGATTTCGACCATGCCGCCTATCAGGCGTTCATCCGTCGCAACGTGGCCATCCCCGAGCACGGCTCCTGCACGGCGCGCGTAGTCGAGCACGTATTCGATCTCATCGCCGCCCGCTAGTCAGGTTCTCCTTTCCCACTAGTCAGCTCCCTCCCTCCCGCGAAAGTTCCGTTTGAAGACCGCCGGATGGGACTTCCGCGAGAGAAGGTGTGGGGATGGTTACCGACCGACTGCCATCTAGCCCTCGCCTGTACCACACCATGCGATTTTTGACGGTTTTGGGGCTGGTGTGGCCAAGGGTGATTCCGGGCTCATCCACCGGTCATTGGAAAATGGCGGTTTTCACGACTCGCATTCTGCCACACCACATGATGTGAAGGCTCACATCGCATGGTGTGGCCTTCTGCTGTACCACACCATGCGATTTTGGGGTGTTTTTCGCCTAGTGTGGCACACGGGCTGGGAGCGAATCAGCCGGTCAGATGGGTAGAGCATGACTGGGGGCCGTTCTGGGCCGAGAACCACCCCTAGTCATGCTGCGCATGACAGCCCCCGCCAGCGGGGCAAGAAATAGTGAACGCCCCCGGTGTGGGGGCGTTCACAGTACTGGGGTTTTCTGGTTTGGCTCTTACTTGCCACCGTCGAGTTCGATGGCCTTGTTGAGGGCTTCTTCCAGTTGCTTCTGGGCTTCACCGTAGGCGGTCCAGTCGCCGTTCTTCATGGCGGACTGGGAGTCCTTCATCGCTTGGGCCGCATCCTTCAGCGCTTGCTGAAGCTCGGGGCTTTGGCTGCCGCCCTGCGAGGAGGAACCGTTCTGGTCCTTGCCCTCGTTCGTACCACTGCCATTCGCGTTGCCGTTGCTCTCGCTGCCATCACCGGAGTCAGTGCCGTTCTGCCCGTCACTGTTCTGCCCGTCACCGCTTTGAGACGTGTTGCCGGAATTCTCGGCATCGCCCGCGGACGCACCCGAATTGCCGCCGAACACCTGGTCGAGCGCCTCGTCGAGCGTATCGGCGAATCCGACCTGGTCGCCGAACGCCACCAGCACCTTCTTGAGCAGCGGGAAGCTGGTCGATCCGCTGGACTGCACGTACACCGGCTGCACATACACCAGACCGCCACCCAGCGGCAGTGTCAGCAGGTTGCCTCGGTTGACCTTGGTGGAACCGGATTCGAGCAGGTTCAGCTCCTTCGACACATCCGCGTTCGCGTTGAAGTTGTTCTGCGCCTGCCCCGGTCCGGGAACGTTGGAGTCCTTGGGCAGCTCCTGCAATCGTATCGTGCCGTAGTTCGGCCCGATTACGCCCTTTTCGTTGCCCGCGTCGGAATCCACCGACAGGAAGCCGGTGAGGATCTCTCGCGTGGACGTGCCGGCGGGGATGTACGAGGAGGTCAGCGAGAACACCGGCTTCTTCGACCCGCCGGTCTGCAATGACAGGTAATACGGGGGCTGCGGAACGCCCTGCTGCTGCGCCGTGGCCGATTCGGTGGGATCCACCGGCGTCTGCCAGAAATCCTCGCCGGAGAAGAACTGGCCTGCGGACGACACATGGTATTTCGCGAGCAGCTCGCGCTGTACCTTGAACAGATTCTCCGGGTAACGCAGGTGACTCATCAGGTCGCCGGATATCTCGGAGATCGGGTGGTACTGTCCGGGGAAGATCTTCTCCCATGCCTTGAGCACCGGATCGTTGGCATCCCAGGCGTACAGTTCGACGGAGCCATCGTACGCATCGACGGTCGCCTTGACCGAGTTGCGGATGTAGTTGGCCTTCTGCGAACCCAACGCCTGGATCGTGTTCGACGTCTTGGTGGTGGAATCCTGCGTGACGCTTCCCAGATCGGTCATCTGCGAATACGGGTAGGCGTCCGACGTGGTGTAGCCGTCGACGATCCACTTGACCCGTCCGTCCACCACCGCCGGGTACACGCGGCCGTCCAGCGTCAGGTACGGGGCGACCTTGGCGACGCGCTCCTTGGGGGAACGGTCGTACAGGATCTGCGAGTCGGAGGTGACACGGTCGGAGAACAGGATCTGATCGGATCCGAACCGGACCGCGTACAAAAGCCGCGAGAAGATGTTGCCCACCGAGGGGCCGCCATCGCCGTCAAACGTATTGGTCGCGCCCTGCGATCCGGTCGGATAGTCGAACTCCCACGAATCCATGCCCTTCGGAGCCCCGACAATCGAGTATTCGGGGGCGTTCGGGGAGAAGTAGATGCGCGGCTCGTACTTCTGCGATTCGGTGAGCTTGCCCTGGGTGGGGATGCTGGATTCGAAGAACTGCGGCTGCCCGTCCGCCGCCACCTTGTTGCCGTATGCGGCCACGACACCGTACCCATGCGTATACACGGTGTGGTCGTTGACCCAGTTGCGGTTGTCGTTGCCTTCCAGATCCAGTTCTCGGGCGGCGATCACCGTGTCCTGGCTGACGCCGTCGATGTCGTACTTGTCGACGGCCAGCGTGTCGGCGAACGTGTAGTACTGCTTCGACTGCTGCAGCTGCTTGAACGTGGGGCTGACGACCTGTGGGTCGAGCAGTCGGATCTGCGCGGTGGATTCGGCCTCGGACGACAGCGCTCCAGACTTGCCCTTGGTGGTGGCCTTGTACTGTTCGACCTTCACCTTGTCGAGCCCGTACGCCTGCTTCGTGGCGTTGATGTTGCGCTGGATATAGGTGGATTCCATCTCCTGCGCGTTCGGGTTCACCTTGAACCGCTGCAGCAGCATCGGCCATGCGACGGTGAGCACCAGCGAGACGACCAGCGCGGCGGCGATCGCAACCACCGGCGTACGCCACGCCTTGAGAGCCGCGGCGGCGCGGACACTCGGCTTG
>OATH01001149.1_pt1 | contig 11289 bp, 7 predicted proteins | sample 1494971 | NCBI WGS metagenome assembly OATH01 (sample SAMEA2579949, study PRJEB22360) | human gut metagenome
CAGCCGTGAAGAAACCTCCGGCACTCGCCCACCAGCCGCCCGTTGAATGACATCGCCGCCGCGCACAGGTTCGTCGTCCAACTGCCGCACGCGAATACGTCGCGCGCCAGCGCGTACAGCCGGTGATCCCATGGCGTGGGCGTGCCGTCCCTGTCATAGTCTTCGCACACCTTGCGCATAGTCTCCGGAGAGACGAGTTCCTCGAATCGCCGCTCCAACTTGTTGATAGCCTGCAGAAATCCGATGGTATCCATCGAGAATGATGTCGCCATGATCGCTCCTTTTCGTATGCGCCACTGCCGTCACGGTCCCTCCGCGTCCTCGCGCATAGGCACACCATGGCACACCCAAGGCTCCCGGCGCCACCCACCCTCGAAAATCTGTGGATAAGTGGATAACTCACCCCTTATCCACAGTTGTCCACATTGCCGGCGGAACCGGCAAGCCCGGCCATCAGACCGGTGAAACCATACGAAAATGCCAGAATGGAACACCACGCGCATAAACAACATCCACTATCATGGCTAGCGGAAGTCGATCACATGCCGCAGGCCGTCGCACCAGCTCAGGCATCAAAGGGAAGAGACAATGAACGAAAACAAACGCACCGTGACGATTCTCATACCCTGTTACAACGAGGAGGAGTCGCTGCCGATGCTGTTCGCCCGGCTCACCACGCTCTCTGAGAACGCCCAGCTGGCACCGGACGATGACGATCGCATCGACTATCGCTTCCTGTTCGTGGACGACGGGTCGAAGGATTCGACCCGCGACGAAATCCGCGAGTTCGCCAGCAACCGTCATCCTACGTAAGGTGTCCGCGCGGACACGCACAGCTGTGCCCGCGCGGCCGTCCGTGGCTACATGAATTTCTTCAGATCCACCGGACAGCTCAGGCCATCCTTGATGCTGCTGAGCTTGTCCAGCGCACCTCCATTGGAGGAGTCGGCGGAGTTCTTGTTCTCGTCGGCGGGCTTCGATGAGGTCTTGCCGGAGGATTTACCACCGTCGGTGCCGTCGGTGCCGTTCGAGCTGCCGTCACCGTTCGCGGAACCGTCGCTGCCAGTTCCCGCCCACTGGTCCTCCACCGCATCCGGCACATCAGCGCCGCACGTGTCGGTGACCTTGCCGTTGGTGCCCGTGTAGATGCCCTTCTCGTTGATAATCGGCGTGGTGACGACGTCCAGCGTCGACTTCGCCTTCTCCGCCGCCCGCACGGTGAACGCGATGGTCACCGTCTCACCCGGCTTGATGCCCTGGGTCAGACGCAGGTTGATGAACTGGCGGTCCTCCACGGTGCCATTCGACACCATTTCGCCGGATTCGTAGGCGAGCGACGTGATCGCGCCGCCTTCGGGCGCCATCAGGAACAGTCGCGGCTGCATCGTGCCCTTCTCCGTATTGCCGGTAATGAACGCCGGCAATGACTTCGCCTGCTCCTCGGTCATCGTGTTCTTCAACCGTACCGTCACCGTGTATTCGTCGCCGAGGCCGGCGTTCGCGATGGTCATGGGGTTGGTGGCTCGGGCGGGCGCATCCACTTCGTCGCTGATGCGGTACGAGTTCGCGGCGAAATCGCTGCCGCACGTCTTCTTGACGGTGATGCTCGGCTCAAGATACCAGCTGAGCTTGCTGGGCTTCGCCTCGGTCACGTAGACGCCGGCCTTCGGCTGTTCCACACTGCCGGGAATCATGCCCGCGACGTTCGCGTCGAAGACCTTGGTCTGGACGAGCGCCGCCAGCTCCTCCTCCTGCGCCATCCACAGCTTGAAATGGCCGTTCGCGGACGTCTGCCGCAGCGCCTTGAGCATCGGCGACAGCGTCGACGTGCCCACGCCCGAGAACACGTGGGTCATGATCGTCTTCGACGCCTTGTTGGTGTAGGCGTTCTGCTCCTTGTAGATCGGGTGGTCCACGTACAGCTCGTTGAGGAAGAACTTGACCGTGTTCGTGCCGTCCAGTACCTTGCCGTCGCTGAGCTTGACCGATCCCGTCGCACCGATCAGCGACTGCAGGAACACGGGGTCAAGCGCGAACACACCGGCGATCTCCTGGTTCTCGTTGCCCGGCTGCGCGAGCCACATGTTCTTCAATGTGACCGCAGCCCGCTGGAAGTTCGGGTTGACGGTGGTCGTCTGTGGGTATTTCCACACCTGGTCGCCGAACACCGCGGCTTCCTTGACGTTCTCGGCATCGTACGGCTGCGTTCCGTAGGTGATGTCGGTGGTGGCGATGAAGTCGCCGATCGTGACCTTGCCGTGGTCGGCGGTCACCGGCGCGATGTTGCCGACCATGCCGCCGCCGGACCGCAGCTCGGCCGGATTGTAGATCGCGACCAGGTACGTGCGCTCACCGTTCTCGCCCAGCAGCTGTGGCAGCAGGTTGATCAGCTCGTCGTATTCGTTGAGCATCTTGTCCACGGATTTCAGGCCGGAGACGCCGGTCTTCACCATGGAGGCGATGCTCGAGCTCTTCGGAGGCGCCAGCTTCTCCAGCCGCCGCGTCTCGACTTTGATGTCGGCTCGGGCCTGCTTGACGATGCCCGGCATGGCCGTCACCGCGCTCAGGTCGACGGATTTGTCTTTCATGGAGAAGCCGGACAGCTGCTTGCTCAGGTCCATCAAATCGGTGAACGGCCCGTCCACCAGGTTTCCCATGGCGTCCAGCATCGTGCGCGCGGCGGTGATGTCGTTCCCGTACGCCGTATGGTCGCGCAGGAACGTCCACTGCGGCTTGTCCAGTTCGTCGCGCAGCGCCCGCGTGGACGTCACCATCTCACGTGCGGACGTGCCGATGTTACCTCCGCCACCGCAGCCGAGCGCGGTGTTGGCGAGGTTTTCGGAAGCGGAGATGAAGCGGTTCGCCTCCGTGTACAGTTTGAGCGCGGAGATTCCGTAGATGCCGACGACCGACAACACGGCTCCCAGTAGCACGAACACCACATACAGCACGATGCGCCGCGGACGCAGCGCTTGAGACAGGAATTGATGTCCTTTTCGTCCGATGTGCTGGGGGGATCGGCGCATGGGTTAACCTCGTTTGCTTCGTGTTACATTCCGTTTTGTCGCGTCCGTCGTTCCACGCGACGACCGTTATCGTTCCGTCGGGTTCGATGGTCTGCCGTCACACCGTCTTTTCGGGCGAACCGGCTCTCGACGCTACGTAATACAACCTCAGATGATACCGTGCGATGCTTACCGCACGCTAAGTCTTCTTTCTGAACCGTTGTATTTCGACGTTTTTTTCACCATTGCCCGGGACAGGCGGAAGGATGGCCCGGCACAACACCCGCGACCTTGTCAGACTGCTTTCAGACTTCATTGAGGGGTATAACAGTATGGAGCAAGATAACATACACATAGCGCGACCATAGTGTTGCCTACGGGATGCCGTGCTTTACGGGGCCTTTCGGGGTTCTTCGGGTGGCGTCCCGGCCACTGTCACGAAAACGCGGGCGCACGGTTGCCATGATCGCAGCCCCCGCTGGGAAGAACTGGAGAAGTACACGCATGTTCGTTCTCAAGAACGCATGGTCATCCATAGTCCGCCGCAAATGGCGCACGCTGTTGACCATGTTCATCGCCATCATCGTCACATTCGGGACATTGTTCGGTTTCTCCGTCCTGCACGCCGATGAATCGGCCACCGATGGCTACAACCCCCAGCTGGTCAGCGCCGTCATCCGCCCGGATGCGAAGACCAAGGCAACCTACAACGGCGCCGATTCTTCCTATACGAAGAACTACCTGGCGTTCGACGCATACGACAACTACGCGTCTGCGCTGCAGACCGCCGGCCTGACGTACAGCTATGCGCTCACCATCACCGTGCCGGTGCGGCAGAGCGGCAACGTCAAGGCCATCGCCGGCACCGACGACCAGAGCGCCGACAAGACCGGCGGCGAGATGCTGTACCGCAGCTTCTCTTCGCTGGAGGCCGCGCATGAGAACGAGCTCGGCCGGTACAAGATCGTCAAGGGCAAGCAACTGGACTACTCGAGCCAGTCGAAGACAGGCGTGCTGATTTCACAGGCGTTCGCGAAGAAGAACGGCCTGGACGTGGGCGACAAGTTCACCGTCGCGTTCCCGAACGACGCGAAGAAGACCATCGAGCAGACCGTCCGCGGCATTTACGAGTACACGGAGCCGGCCGCCGCGGGGCAGAGTTCGGACGCCAAGCTCGCCAAGGACAACCGTGACAACGTCATCTACACCGCGTACTACACCTTCGCGATGGACGGCCTGTATGCGGCCGACGGCAAAGGCTGGCTGATTCCCGACCTGAACATCTCGTTCCTGCTCGACAGCATGTCGACCTATCGGAAGTTCGAGAAAGTCATCAAGAAGGCAAAGCTGCCCGCGAACCATGAGCTCACCTCGCCGACGCTAATCGAGCACGAGAAGCAGATCGCGCCGCTGCGCTCCCTGGCGAGCTCGATGAAGCCTATGCTCGCCGCCCTCTGGATTGTGGGCGCGGTGCTGTTGCTGCTTTCGTGGGGATCGAGCCTGCTGGTCGGCCGTCGGCGTGAAATCGGCAACCAGATCGTCATCGGCGTCTCGCGTGGGCGTATCGCCTGGCAGTTCATGCTGGAGACGCTGTTGCTGAACCTTGTCGGATTCGCCGTAGGCATGGTCGTCGGCGCGTTCGCGGTCAAGCCGCTGGCCACGAAGCTCGCCGACGGCAATGCGGTCAGTGTGCCGGGCAACCTGATCTGGACTGTCATCTGGAGCGGTCTCGGCACGATTGTGGTTCTGATGGTGATCGCCATGATCCGCGTGCTGCTGTTCCGTGTCAGGACGCTGTTTGCGGCCCGTTCCTCGAATGAGGTCGAGGTCGTGGATGACGGCGGGACGGACGACACCGTAACAAGCGACAACGCAGCGAACGACAGTGATACGGCAGACGCCGACGATACGGCGGAATCGGCACAGGAGCAGGCATGAACGACACGAACACGAATAAGGCGGACGACATGAACGAGGACGACGTCACACTGACCGGTTCCGAAGGCGAGAACACGGCGGTCGAATCAGACGCGGCAGCCGACGCCACGGCCGACACGGCAACCGAATCCCCGGATGCCGCCGGAGCGAGCGATTCGACGACGGTACCGGACAGCGTGCAGTTCTCCATCGTCTTCGACGACGACGGTGACGACTCCGACGCCATCGTGATCGACGCTGCCGACGCGGAAATCGACACTACCGCGGAAGCCGATACGACGGTCGCGACGGATGGCTCCGCCGAGGAGGCACCGGCCGACGACGAGAAGCCCGGAGATGATGCGCAGGATGCCGCCGCGCAGGAGCCGGCCAGCGCCGACAACACCGCCGATAACACCAGTGCCGATACCGGCGATGCTGATACCGGCACCACGGCGGCGGACACCGCCGACGAGAACTTGGACGTGGCAGCGGCCAACGCCAGCAAGGTCAACGAAACGCTCAAGCTGAGCACCGGGGGCAAGACGGCCGGTGATGGCCAGAAGAAGACCAGGGCCGGCAGGGTCACCCTGGCATCGGCCAGCGTCGACCCTGCAATGCGCCTGTCATCGCGCATCGACAAGGAGCTCAAGCGCAGCAAGGCGGACAGCATCCGTCTCAAGTCCTACCCGACGTTCTCGATGAACAAGGTCACAGTGACCGACAAGAAGTCCGGCCGTCACGTGCTCGACCGCATGACCCAGGCGTTCTATGCCGGGCATGTGTACTCGGTGCTGCTGCCCGACAACGACCGCATGCTGCACGAGACCCTGATGGGCGTGATGAGCGGCATCATCCGGCCGCATGACGGCAATGTGATGAACAAAAGCGCGAACCTGCTGGAGCTTGAGCCCGGCGAAGTCCGTGGACATCGACTGGGACTGGTGCCGCAGCAGTATGCGGTACGAGACGACATGAGCGCCGAACGCAACCTGGTGTATGCGATGGATGCCTCCGGGCGCACGTTCCTCAAGCCGAAGCCGGTGATCGCACGCGAGCTGCTGCACAAGGTCCATTTCGATGTGGATACCCCGAACGCTCCGGTTGGCAAGCTGGACGTGGTGGAGCAGCGTCGCGTGGCGATCGCGCGCGCCATCGCCTGCGAGGCCGAGGTGCTGATCGCCGACGAGCCCACGGGCGGGTTGAACGATGACGACAGCGTGGAGATCCTGCAGCTGCTCACGTCGCTCACCCACGGCGACCCCAAGCGCTGCGTGATCATCCTCACCGAATCAGAAGCCGTTGCCAACATAGCCGAAACCATCATCAAGCTATAAACGGCCTCATCTGATGCGCCCTCGCTGGGTGGGCAGTCCACCGGGCTGTCCACCCAGCGGGGGCGCATTGATTCCACCTAGATCATGCGCATGTGGAACCTCGCGGCCAGGGCCGGCACGTCGGGGACGCCGTACTGGTCGACCAGATCCAGCCAGCGCCGCTTGTTCGCCTCCCCATAGCGCTCCGCACGCTTGGCGTAGGCTTGCGCGGTCAGGAACTTCGGCGGTATCGACTTGCTGTTGTATTTGTCGGCGACCATCACGATTTCCTGTTCCAGATTGACCGGCATGTAATCGACCGGAGGCAGCGGCAGGTTCTGCGCGATGACCATCTGCTGGGTCAGGCCGACCCCAGTATGATTGCGCGCGAACTGGGCGATGGACTCGTCCACGCCCTGCTCCAGCAAGTACTCGTAGCCGAGCAGGCCATGCAGGATGTAACGTTTCCCGTCGAATTGCAGCGGTTCGCCATCACTGCCGTCATGCTTGAGCACGCGATACGTGCCGATGTCGTGCAGCAGGCCGCCGATCGTCGCCAGATGCTCGTCGATCAGGCGTTTCGGCACACGGCCACCGGTGATGCCGTCTGACGGCAGGTCGGCTTGTTCAGCTGCCCCGGCGGAATCGTCAAGCGCGTTGCCGCTGCCCTGGCCCAGCTTGTTGGTGAACAGCGCGTTCTGATGGCGGGCGAGCTGGCGGGCGATGGTCGCCACGACAACGCAATGCGTGTGCACCAGGTCATAGGCGGCCTGGGAGGGGGCGATTTTCTTGTGCAGCTCGTCAATCTGGTCGAGTGTGGGGATATAACCGGTCATACGGCTTATTGTAGCCATCGCGACACGCTGATAACATCACACAATCGCAAGGTGCATTTCCACAGATCAGCCATTTTCCGGCCTTCATCATAAACAGCGACGTCGATTGTGCTGCGCAATCCGGGCGTGTCGCGCCGGCGAGGAGGAAAAGAGGAGAGCGTTGCGAGCATGTTACAGATGCCGGGTGCCATCAATCGCCCGGTAGACGCCTCTCAGATGGAGCGCACGTGGTATTCGCCGGTACGGTTGGACGCCACGATCATCTGATCGTTCTCCAGCACCTTCCAGCCATCGGACTCGTTCTGCTCGAAGCCGGAACTCGCCACGACCACACCGGACGGCTTGCCGTCACAGTCCTGCACGTCACGGTACCTCATCACACGGTAATCGTGAGCCTTCTCGCCCTTGCCGTACTCGTCGTAAATCTCGACGATGCGCGGCGACGTCTTCTCGCGGCCGGCGGCGCACAAAGCCACGAGCTGGTCCTGGTTTTGGATCATGCAGTTGTAGCTGGACTTGGGGTACGCCTGACGCAGCTGGCGTACCGCCTGCGCCACGGCCTCGTCCAGCGCGAAGCCGAACGCGATGTATTCGAGGATGACCGAGAAGAAGATCGCGGAGTCGGAACGGCCGCCGGTCGACAGGAACGCACCCTGATTGATCGGGTACGCGCGGTTGAGCACGATGTTGATGCCGCGGTCGTCGGAGATGTCGCCGTTGTGGATGAAGCTCAGCCCGTTCGCGAAGAACGGCTGCTGGTTCTCCAGAATCAGCGGCAGGTTGGAGCTGGCGAGACGCAGGTGCCACAGGCCACCGCGTGCGGGGTCGTCCGCAAAGTCACGGAAAATCGGGTCATGGCGGGCGGCCAGTGTGCTCTTGTACAGTTTCGTGCCGGTCTCGGGCTTGCGTACCTCGCCGGCGGCAAACGGCAGCTCAGTGGGGTTCGACAGCAACGCGACACCCCAACCGTCATTGTGAATCTCGCTGAGATCCCGGAAATCCGTCACCTCGTGCATGCCCAGGACGTCGTTGAGGCTCAGGTTGAATCCCGATGTCGCGTATCCCAGTAATCTGCACATGCTTGGTACTGTATCGTGCCGCGGCGGCTGACAAGCGGGCGTGGCTATGGGAGTTCCTTATAGCGTGCGCACGGCCGCGATGCGCACGCGGTCCGGCACCCGGCAGACACATGCCGATATGACCAATACGGCCACACAAACGGCCGATTGACGGGCAAGCGTCGTCATCAGGGGAAACTGCCAGAAGAACAAGCGTCCACCTGCCCGCTCGCCAATCGCACAACAGACGAACAGGTATAAAGCAGGTGCCGCCGCGCCAACTCTCAGTCCGCACAGGCGGCCACATATCACCCCGAAGCAGCCAAGTCCGCCCACAGATAGCGCCTGCGCGACCCCGGCCGTGCCATATACCGGTATCATCACCGCACCCAGTGCCATCATTCCCGCGATCAACACCAGCAACGCCGCACGATCCATCAGCCACGTATTCCTGACGGCAGCCACATCAGCCGCAGACATGCCAGGCAGCGACCACGCAATCATCGTCGCAGGCACAAGCGCCGCCAACGTCGCAAGAGGCAGACTCACGCCGGAACCGACCAGCGCAGGCAATCCAACCGTCATGGACGCCAATGGCAGCGTGCCAAGCTGCGCGGCCAAACACAGCATCGTCAGCAGTGCCATCCTCGCCGTCTTCATGCAAGCCGGCAGCGTTCGTCATCCATAATTCAGCGACCTGATAATCACGTGCCTGCGTGTCCAATATCTCGCATCTGTTCTGTGTGGTGTCATACGTCAGCAGACCGGACAGCAGGTACGAGGCAATCTCATCGCCGGACAACTGTTCACTGTCTTCAGCGCTGAACAGCCATGCAGTATGATCCGCCGGGGATTCGGACAACTTGGCAGGCGTCACATATCCATTTCGACCAAGTTTCCCGGACAAGTCGGCAGCCGGCTGACCGGCCAAACGCAGACCGTGATGCCATCTCGCCGGTCACAGACAGTAGAGGTCGTCCTTGCGATAACCGGATATGCGCCGAACGGCAGTACCAGCGGGACGGCTACCGCGACGGTGGCGCATAGAGCGACTATTGCGCAGACGGAACAGCCGGCAACGGTCCTGTCATGGCTGCGCCATCCGACGACCATCGCCCGTACTGAGGCGGTGGCTGGCGCAAATACGCGGCACCCAGGCCGTAACGCATGGGCGGTTTGCCTCCGCAGTCCATCAGTCCATCAGGAGCGCACGCGAGCCGGCAGTGCGGCCCGTGTGCGTCTACTGCTTAGCGAGTTTCGCCGAATCGTCGACCTTCACGGCATCATTTTTCGTCGCGTCGACCTTCGCGCCTCCCTTGGCATCTGCGGCTGCAGGCTTCGCAGCGCCGTCCTTCGCAGCGGTGGCCTTCTGCGCCGAGCCCGCAGGCTTCGTCTTGCTTCCGTCCCTCGCCGCGGACGCAGCCTTCGTGCTGCCCGAGCCACCGTTCTTCGCGGTCGGTTTCGCAGCCGGCCGTTCTTCCGGTTTGCTGACGGTCACGATATCGTTGACGCGCGGCGTGCGCGAACGCAACGCGACGCGCTTCAGACGCGGCGGTCGGCGAGTGGAGATGAACAGCGGCTGAACCTCGACCAACGGGTTGAACGGCGCCAGGCCGAACCATTTGATCGGGGAGCCGGCGACGTGACGAATCGCGTACTTGGCCTGCAACGACATCGCGCCTCGCGTGGAGATCTTGGATTCCGGCATCAGGTCCTTGTGAATCAGCACGTAACGGATGGTGCCGATCTCCGGGTCGGCGTCCACCTTCGGGTAGACGGACTTCTGCTGCGGCAGGTCACCGGAATCCGACAGGTCGTGCATGATCTGGTGCAGGTACACCGGAATAGACTGCGACACCTTGAATCCCAGACGGATACGCACTCGGAACAGGTAGCTCGTGCCGAAATTCTGCACGGAGTACTCGCGCGTGAACGGTTCGTCGGTGGTCTGCACCGACACCGCCCACCACGCACGGGCGCGCTTGGGATGATCCGCGAAGATCGAGAAGAAGATGTCCGTATCCAGTCGTCGCATATCCGAATCGCTGGTCAGATACACGATGTTGTCGGCGAAATACGGGATGCGGAAGTCGCCGTGCAGGCGGTCAAGCGCCGGCAGGAAGTCCTTCGGCATCATGTGGCGGCGCTGCGCGCGTTCCAGACGCGTGCCCTCGTTCCACGTGTACATGATGAACAGGATCGCCAACGTCAGCAGCATCGTGAACCAGCCGCCGTGCAGGAACTTCGCCATCGACGCGATGAAGAACATCAGCTGGATGGCGAGGAACACGATGGTGAACACGACCGCCAGCACCCGCTTGCGGTCGTACCACATGTACACCGCCAGCAGGATCGTGGTAGTGATCATCGTGATCGTCAGCGCAAGGCCGTAAGCCGCCGAAATATGCTCGGAATCCCGGAATATGCCCAGCACGATGAGCGTGGCCACGCACAGTACCCAGTTGATGACGGGAATGTACAGCTGGCCGCGGGTGCGCGCCGGATACCGCACCTGAAGATGAGGCATCCAATTGAGGCCGGTCGCCTCTGACACCATCGTGAACGCGCCGGTGATCAGCGCCTGCGAGGCGATGATGCCGGCCGTGACCGACAGGATGACGGCCACATAGCGCACGTTCGGATCCATCATCTGGAAGAACGGGTTCAGTCCCTCCATGTGCTGGTACTCGGGATTGTTCTGGTTCTTGAGGATCCACGCGCCCTGACCGAAGTAGTTGAACACCAGGGCGACCTTGATGAACGGCCACGTGAAGTAGATGTTGCCGCGTCCCACGTGTCCCATGTCGGAGTACAGCGCCTCGGCGCCGGTGGTCGACAGGAACACGGTGCCCATGACGGCGATGCCGGCCGCATTGTGCGGGCTGAACAGGAATTTCACGCCGTACACGGGGTTGAGCGCCGCGAGCACGGACCAATCGCCGGAGAGGTTCACCGCGCCGACCACGGCGAGGAACGTGAACCACACCAGCACCACGGAGCCGAACACGCGGCCGATGCTTTCGGTGCCGCGCGATTGCACGGAGAACAGCACGACGATGATGACCACGGTGATCATCAGCGTCAGGTTGCCGTTTTCCTTGAACAGCGCCTCCAATGGCGGCAGCGGCTTTCCGCCCTCGTACCCCGCGTTCCTTTC
>OATH01001164.1_pt1 | contig 11015 bp, 16 predicted proteins | sample 1494971 | NCBI WGS metagenome assembly OATH01 (sample SAMEA2579949, study PRJEB22360) | human gut metagenome
CAACGCCTTGCTCCAACCTTTTGTTAACCTTAAATCTAATACTATGAAAAACACAGTGCAAAGATACGGACTTTTAGCATATCCGCAAATTATCCAAATAAAAAAGCATGTTTCATAACATGATTTAAAACTTTCAGAGGGAAATACTCCCTCTTATTAATACTTTTTCAAGATTTAAACTCCCTCACGGCTCTTCCCAGTCTTTCCAAAGACAGTTCGCCGGATTGCCTCCACAACTGTTCCCCTTTTCTGAGAAGGATAAATGTAGGAGTAGATTCTATCGTATAGAAATTAGCCAGTTCGCTTTCTTCATCTACGTCGACCTGCACCACTTCAACTATACCTTCCATTTCTCTTTTGAACTCCTTTACCAAAGGTTCCATGCGTTTGCAATGAGGGCACCACGTTGCATAAAATTCTGCCATTACCCAGTCGTCACCGGCTAGTTTCTCCTTGTTTCTTGCCTCACGGGCTATTTTCTTTTCTTTCATGATTGATTCTCCTTTTTTAAATTAATGATTGGAAGTCTCAACAACATAAAAGAAGGAAGGTTTAGGAGATAAACATTAATACACAGAGATTTAGTTCTATTGGAAAACTAAAAAAGGAGTTCAAAGAGCCCGGTTAAGTCTGTTTGTATTTACCGGTCAGCTCTCCCTATCCAACCGGATAGCCTATGTACACCGAAGGAAATCATTGCACAAAAATGAAACTTTCGTGCAAAAAAAAGATATTCTATTCAATATTTATTTATCTTTGCCCCCCGAAATGGTTCGGAATCCGTATCCAACGGACGATGATTAAAAGGGAATCGGGTGTAAATCCCGGACAGTCCCGCTGCTGTGAAGTTCTATTAAATGTCTTATAAGTGAACTAATTTTACGCCACTGATGTTAATTCGGGAAGGCAAATAAGACAAGAGTCAGTCAGAAGACCTGCCACTTCGCGTAAAAGCGTTCTTGCACCTCGTGGATTAGGAGTAAAGAACATCATTTGTTAAGCCCCAAATCAAGAAAATACTGTGTTTTCATCAGGTGGAGTATGTCCGTCAGATGGGAAGACATTAAATAAGTATGTACTTAAATGAAAGAAGTATGATAAAAAAAATCTTAGTAGCCAATCGCGGTGAAATCGCCGTAAGGGTGATGCGTTCCTGCAGGGAAATGGAGATAACGAGCATTGCTATCTTCTCCGAAGCAGACCGGACCGCGAAGCACGTGCTCTACGCAGACGAAGCATATTGTGTAGGACCGGCAGCATCCAAAGAGAGTTATCTGAATATAGACAAAATCATCGAAGTGGCCAAAGCGAGTCACGCCGACGCTATCCATCCGGGTTACGGCTTCCTTTCCGAAAACGCCACTTTCGCCCGTCGATGCCAGGAAGAAGGCATCATCTTTATCGGCCCCAATCCGGAAACAATGGAAGCGATGGGAGATAAAATTTCCGCCCGCATAAAAATGATAGAAGCAGGAGTCCCTGTAGTTCCCGGTACACAAGAGAATCTGAAGAGCGTAGAAGAAGCTGTAGAACTTTGCAACAAGATCGGCTATCCGGTGATGCTGAAAGCTTCTATGGGTGGCGGTGGAAAAGGTATGCGCCTCATCCACAGTGCCGAAGAAGTAGAAGAAGCATATACGACTGCCAAGAGCGAATCCTTGTCTTCTTTCGGTGACGACACGGTTTATCTGGAGAAATTCGTCGAAGAGCCTCACCATATCGAGTTTCAGGTATTGGGTGACAAACACGGAAATGTCATTCACCTTTGCGAACGTGAATGTTCCGTTCAACGCCGCAATCAGAAGATTGTAGAAGAAACTCCTTCGGTTTTTGTCACTCCGGAATTGCGCAAAGATATGGGAGAGAAATATGGGGGACAAAACGAAATGTATATATTAAGGGTGAGCAGAAAACTTCGAAAAGCTCGATGAATAAGGCGTTTGATGGAGTTTCGTTTAAAAAGGCATCATAAATCGAAATGTAACATTTCCGTGCGTTTAGGGGACATAAGCCATGAAAAACAGGTCTCCAAAGAACGTAAAATGTAACACTAACATTGTTTCTTGTGTAAATATAGTCATTTCTTTTCTATTTTCCAATAATAACATCATATACCACCTTCAGAAGCCCTAGAAGGACATATAAAAGGGATTGTATTGCTGATCGCAAACTTGATATCAGTACTAATCTCGGTGTGCAATCGACTTCTTTACTCCAATACAGAAAAATGTAGATTTATAGTTAAAATACCCTTAAGCCTTACTTTAGCCTTACTAGTTTAGCCTTACTTTTTCTGTTCAAATAGTTAGTTTAGCCTTACTTTTAGCCTTACTTTTTAACGTTTTTAACGTGATTTGAAATTATGATATTGTATGGATATTATGTATTTAAGACTGAAAAAAGTATGTTTTAGGGGTAGATAATGTAGGTTTTGAGTGCATTAAAAACGTTTGCTTTTTATATTATAATATATTATAAATCAGATGACTATATTTGAATCTTATCTATAAAATTCCTATTTTTTGATGTCGAAATAGATATTTCTTGCTAAAACAAGAAGATTATGAATAAAACATTTTGTATTAAATGTGTTTTTAAGGTGAATGTACAGTTATGATTGAGATAAATATGGATGCATCTGCGCTCCCGGTGATATTGCCGGGAGCATTTTAATTGGATCTCATTTTCTATTTTATTTTAATTATATATTAGGATATAGGTATTAGTCCATTTTTTAAGGTTGTAGATTGTTTGTTTCTTGCGATCCCGGAGAAATCCGGGATTTTTAAATTAAAGTATTTCTTATTTATCTTTATATTTTACTGCTTTTCCCTTTTTCTGTGCGGACAGGCACAGATGCAATAGGCTGTATCTGCGACGACAACGATTTTTTTTGAAGTACATCTCCAACAGGCGGCAATTGAAGAGGATCTAATATACCCAACCTTACTTCAAGATCTTTTTTTTCTGCAACTAGGGCAATTATAGTATCATTTTGCTTTTCAATTTTAGCGTGTAGTTCTTTTATCTCGAAATTCAAGGAGTCCTGCATGTTTTTATAGTCTTTATACATATTATATATAAAAGAAGTATCTACAGTATTAATTGAAGCCTCCTCTTGTACTTGTTCTTCTTTTAGCATAGAACCCTCACCAGTGAGGAGCCAAACAGGATTAATATCACTATATATTATTAGAATATTTTCTAATTTATCGGTACCTATAGCCCCTCCATTCTTAAGAGATTTACCAAATGATGCATTTGACATACCTACACTTTTTTCAAAGGCGGCTATACTAATTCTCTTATAATCTATGTATTCCTTAAGTCGTTCTAAAATCATACTGGATACGTTTTTATTTAATTTTATAGGATATTTTCTAATAAAATTTGGTTTATATTAGAAAATTTCCTAAGTTTGCAGCATCTTAATCAGTTAAGAGAGCTCCAAAGATAGAAAATAACAGTTTATAAATCAACAGATATGGCTAAAAAAGAAAGGTACATCAAGTTAGACAAAGACAAAGTTAAAGAGATTGCAGACATAAAAGGAGTGTCTACAGTAACTGTGTATGCAGCACTGAAGTTTCAAACGGATAGTGCACTAGCAATGCTTATTCGCGCATGGGCTTTGAACAATGGTGGAAAACTGTTTGAAGAAGCAGAGAATCCTTATCGTGAAACTAAATTTTTATAACTATTATGGAAGCAAAGAACAACAATCCGCAGACAACCGGCCTGCAAACCTTTTTAAATGAGAATATCGGTGCTGAAATCAGAACCATAACAGTCGACGAGATGCTTTATTTTGTAGGAAGAGATATTGCATTATCATTAGGGTACGCAAATCCTGTATCAGCAATTGCGCAACACGTTGATAATGAGGATAGCGTGAAATACGCTATCCCTGATAATCAAGGATTTAACCAAATTACCACTTTGATCAACGAAAGCGGTATGTACGCCCTCATCTTTGGTTCCAAATTGCCTGCAGCCAAAGCCTTCAAAAGATGGATCACCAGCGAAGTTCTCCCTACGATCCGACGCACCGGCAGTTATTCCCTTCAATCTCCCCAGCGCCAGTTATTACCCGCTCCCAAATTCCGTCCGGAATTTATTGAATGGAAAGAAAAGGTTCGTCACTGGTTAAGCAGGAAGGAGCTTCTGGAAGTTGCAAATGGTCTGAACCTCACCTATTCTCATGTTCGTAAAGTATATTCCGGTAACACAATGAGCAAAAGAGTTGCATCGGCATTGAATAGATCTGCAAAAGTCAACTGTCAGAAACGTAATTATTATCCTGATCCGCTTCCAGTATACGAACAGTTGTCAATTGAATGGGAGGAAATGCAATGATTACCTACACAATGGGCATAACACCGGAATACATCTATCTTGTTGTCTCAATCTGGCGTGAGGACGGTTCTCCCTGTCCACTCGTTTTTCCTGAAGGCCAGGAGAAGGAAGGTCTCATTACGATACGGATCGGACCAACAACTGAGGAAAAGGTTGCGGAAATGGTAGACAAAATATGGAACATAGCCGGAGCTAAACGGCTGGTCAAAGAAATTGAAAAATAACCAGTTTGTAATAAGAACTTTTAATTTATCATGGTTTATTACCCCATGCTGCAGCGGCAGCAAGATTATCCCGGTCCGTGAGGATAAGGATATTTCTGAAATATTTTCCATAAATGTAAAGTATTTAGCAAGCTGCGAAAGCAGCACAACTGCCCTGGTTCGTGATGAATAGGGGCAGATTTTAAAACGATTTATCAACCCTTTAAAAATAGATTAAAATGACAAAAAGACAAGAATTAGGACGGATGTTCAGGAAACTGGAGGCATTCTGTAAAAGGAACGATATTCAGATCCTCGCAGTTGCGGGCTACGAGGATAACGATGAAAACCTGACGTGCATTTCCTATACGCGTAATGGCGGCTCCCTGGTACCAATGATGCATGCAGAGATGGAGATTAACCATCACCTTGACGAATGCATCAAAGAGGTGGCAGATTCGGAAGGACGGATTCAGCTTCTGAATAACAAGAAACAATACTAACAAAGTAAAATAAGTGAGATATGAAGACTATAGATCATTTTTACAGTCAGGAAACGGAGAATCGTACCCCTCAAACGGAAACTCCGTCAGTGGCTGAACAAATAGCAGAGGTGCAAGGGCATTTGCAATCACTGAGTGGAATTTTCGATAAGACCCCTTATCGACTGTCAGGACAATATCGCAGATGTCAAGTTGAAATTGAAGCACTGTCTCGGATATTTGGAGTGCTGCAAAGCGAAGAAGAAGCCCGTCAGGATGATTTATCCACTTCTTCTGTTCGCGTTGAGAGGGAGATAGCGAGATATATTTCAGGATGTCTTTCAGATTCAGACGAACAAATGAGAGATATTCGTCATATCCTTTCTCTTTTAAAGTCTTATGGAGTCGTTCGACCTCTTCCCGGTGGAAAGTGCAGCGTATCTCTGTTGCAGATACATCTGATTTTACAAGATAATTTTCAAGACTCATGGTTGTGTAAGTTATTAAATATTCTGTTGGGCTGCTCTCCTGATGTAGAGACAAAAACCATTCAATTCTAAAAACGGTATAAAGGTAATAAAAACAATTTAAAAATGAAAAAGCAGCAAATTATCGACCAACTGGTTGAACATGTAAAAAAAACATGCGAGGAGAATGAGATATCCATATTCATGCTAACTGGGTATGATGAAGGAGACCGTATTGCTTCCGCTCAGGTTGTGGAAGCCAACGGAGAGCATCTGTTTAATATGTTCCGTGGAATAATGAGAGACAACCCTGACATAGCCGATGTTATCGGACATGCCCACGCTTTCCACTTCCTTCAAAAGCTGCAATCTCCACCACCGGGGAGTGTAGAGGAATTCCTTAGAGAATTCCGACGTGCTATGCATTCTTCTGATCTGCCGTCTATGAATTAGTGATAAATAAAGGAGCAGTCAAGGAACCTTCCGTTCGTTTTCAGGATTACGTACTTAACCATTTTCATAACTATATAATTTTTCGATAGGTGGTAAAAAGAGACGGTAAGGCGGCCTTCATTCCCGGTTCGATGCCGGGAACTGCACAAGAGTTAAATGAATGATATGGAATACTATAATGACATACTTTGTATATCTCATGATGACCTGACGCGTAATGATGCCGCTCCCGGAAAGCCCAGCGATGCGATCATGTCTGTAAGTAATTATTATAAATTGGCAAACGAGGAGGAGATTAATGTAGTCCGTCCCGGGAAGGGATTCGGCTGCTATGCCCTTGTTGAGGTCGCAAGTCTGCCCGAGAGATTCCTTTTCAAAGTGAAGAAGAAATACCCAGGAGAAGGACGCAATCTTATCCTTCATAAATGGTTTGAAGAACATTATTACATGGATGAGAGGGCACGTACCTGGTTCAGTAATTTCCGTTTCGAGAATGGTAAGCCGATCAATCCTGAGAAATTGTCGGAATATATCGTCAACGCCAATGTGTTGAATTCCGTCATCGATTTGCTTGGTGACCGCAAGACGATGCGCAGAGCCATGCAGGGAGGTCGTGTAAAATGGGATGAAATGTCCGAGGCGGTCAGTTTCTTCAAACAGAAGTATAACCATACCCTTCCGGAAAACGTGGCCCGTTTCAAGCAGAAAGTCAACAAATACCGTTCTGAAGGATATATTGTACTCATAGACCGACGCGACATCAACCAGAGCGCACGAAAGGTTACTGTAATGATTGAAAAGCTGCTGCTCTCCATTGCCGCGCTTCCTACCAATCCTTACAACAACACCGTCAAGGAACGTTACGAACAGTTTATGCGTGGAGAAATTGATATTTGCGATCCACGTACCGGCGAGATCTTTTCTCCGGAGGATTTTCTAAACAAGAAGGGGGAAATCGTAGAGCTCTCGGACAATACAATCTGGAATTATCTGAATAAGCATAAGAATAAGGTTGTTCTTGAAAGTATGCGTATGTCCTGGACAGATTTCAACCATATGATACGTCCTCATCACAGACGTCACAGTCCGTTCTTCTCGTTCAGCAAGATTTCGCTTGACGACCGTGATCTTCCCCGCAAGGCTGCTTCCGGACGTCCGAAGGCTTATTATGCCTATGACGTAGCCAGTGGCTGTGTTATCGGATATGCATACAACAGAAAGAAGAATGCTGATCTTTTCATCGACTGTATCCGCAATATGTTCCAGACTATTGAGAGAAACCATTGGAATGTGCCGGCACAGGTAGAAGTTGAGAACCATCTGGTCAATCAATTTGCAGATGGGCTGATGCAAGCCCAAATGGTATTTCCCATTATCCGCTGGTGTGCTCCGACCAATTCCCAGGAAAAGCGTGCCGAACATCTGAACCGCGCCAAGAAGTATGGCGTAGAGAAGAATAATCATCCGGGTATCGGACGCTGGTATTTGAAAATGAGTATCAACCGTCCGAAAGTGGAAAAGATCTATGACGAAGAGAACAACAACTATAAAGAAAAGATCTATGACTTTGACGAGCTTGTTGCGGATGATATTGCCGACATCAATGAATACAATCACCAGTTGCATCCCAACCAGGCAATGTATCCCGGGATGACCCGCTGGCAGGTATTGTGTGAAAATATGAATCCGGACCTCACACCTGTCAACAAGGCGGTGCTTTACCGCTATATTGGCGAGAATGTCAGCACCAGTATTGTCAGGAACCAGTCCTGTCAGGTACAGGGAGAGCATTTCTGGCTTTCCTCTCCGGAGATTATCGACAGGATGCAGCCGGGAAACAACAAGGTGACTGCCTATTATCTTTCTGATGCGAACGGAAATATCCCCGAGGTATATGTGTACCAAAACGACCGCTACATTGATACATGCAAGAACCTGGGCCGATATAACGAAGCGGACGTAGAGCAGACCGATGAGGACCGCGCGATCATGTTGGAACAGGAGAAATACATTGCCCGTTTTGATAAGATGGTCAAAGATAACAAGCCTGGAAAGATCACCATTATCCCCAAAGACGAGAAGGAATGCGTGGAGGATGCAGTTTGTGATGATGTTGGAGAAATCTATACCGACGATGCATTTGATTTCAAGGAGGAGGATTACAACAAGTATCTTGATCCTGAATATGCACGCAGGATGGCAAGACAAGCTCTTTAAATTCGAATTAAATAACAATTAAATAACAATCTTATGAAACTAAGTAAAGACATCAAGGAACGTATCTGGAAAGCGGTAAAAAAGGATCGCGCCAAATATGAGTATGACAAGAATCATGCAATAGCACTGGGAATTAATCCGAGCGTATATAGTACTATTAATAAATACGGTTTTAAAGACGGAATACTGGATGATGGCATTTTGATTAGCGTTGCCCGCCGTCTGGGTGTTGCCCTGCGTGACGAAACTCCCTGGAAGATAGCCAGGACTCCTGTTTTTGTCTATATTACCGAGCAATTGGAGATGTGCCAGCAAAGCAGTCTGAGTGGTTTATTCTGTGATTGCTGCAATATCGGCAAGACATTTACGGCAAAGGCATATATAAACAATCACCCTAATGCAATATATGTAGACTGCGGTCAGGTAAAGACCAAAATGCGCATGATACGTTATATAGCCCGTCAGTTCGGATTGAACGGCAATGGAAGGTATGCTGACGTATACGATGACCTCATCTATTATCTGCGCGGGATCGAACATCCGCTCATCATCCTGGACGAAGCCGGAGACATGTCCCCTGAGACTTTTCTTGAATTGAAGGCTTTGTGGAATGCGACAGACAGGACATGCGGATGGTACATGATGGGTGCCAATGGTCTGAAAGCCAAGATCAAGCGTAATCTGAATTCAGATACATTGGGGTATGAAGAGATGTTCAGCCGTTATGGTGACAATTTCAACCGCATAACTCCGGAGGATGAGAGGGAACGTGTGAAATTCCTTAAAGCCCAGGCGGCTATGGTAGCTAAGGTGAATGCTCCGGAAAATGCTAACATTAATGCTATCGTAAACTTAAGCGAGGGTAAGCTCAGGAGAGTTTATACCGAAATCGAAAAGATAAGGAGGGAACAGAACAATGCCTAGGAAGAAGAACGTAAAGCGGGCATATTCTCCGGAGGAGTTATACAGGAAGAAATGTCCGGAGATGGCCTTTGATGGGGTATGGAAAGAAGTATTCGGGCGTCCTGCCCCTATAGGGATGTGGATTATATGGGGAAATTCTGGTAATGGCAAATCGTCATTCACTATGCAGCTGGCAAAATATCTGTGCCGTTTTGGCAAGGTGTTTTACAATTCCGTCGAGGAGGATGTCCGTAACACATTTATCAACAATGTCCGCCGTAACAAGATGGAGGAGGTGAACAAGCAGTTCAAGACCGGGAATCTTACTCTCGATGAACTGGAGGAAAGAATGAAGAGTTCCAGAAAAGAGGATATATACATTATAGATTCCTTCCAGGCAATGCGGTTCACTCACCGTGGTAAGATGGATTACGAGGCTTTCTGCAGCCGTCATCCTGACAAACTGATCATCTTCGTCAGCCGTGCCCAAGGTAATCTGCCGCAAAAACAGCCTGCGATAGATTGTATGTATGATGCGGATGTCAAAATATGGGTGGAAGGTTTTCAGGCTGTATGCAAAGGAAGATTTGAGACCAATCCCGGTAAATCGTATATCATATGGGAAGACAGGGCGGTCAAATACGGAAATATTAATCCTTTAAAGAAGACGCAGAATGAAGAGCAATGACAGACCTTCCCGTCCGGTATTCTATGCCACCAATCGCCAGAAGACCACGATTCATAACCTCAAGCGTAAGAAGGGGCTGGATGATGATACTTACCGTGCCACGATCTACAGCTTCACTCACGGACGTACCGATTCATCGAAGTATATGTACAGGTACGAAGCTGCCGAACTGATTCAGAAATGGCTTGATCCCGAAGGCAAAAATGAGAAGCGGCAGAAAGAGCAGAAGGAAGTTGTTGGAGACATCTATGGGCTGTCATTCAGTATCGGTATTCTTAACAAGGGATACAGCAGTGACGATCCTAATGAAGTTGAGATGAACAAGGCAAAGATATCCTCTTTTCTGAAAAAACGGGGAGCTATCAAAAAGGAGATAGGCCAACAGAACCTGGAGGAACTGAAAGAGACCTTGAAGCAATTACAAACGATTAAGAGCAAGGAGGGAAAATGAAATGGATGTACAGCCTGATGATCATCGCCTGTGTTCTCAAGATCATCATCACGGACGATTGGGAGGTAAGATGCTGGGCTTTCAGCTGCCTGTTATGGGTGCTGATCGCTTCCGGGAATAATAATGATAATGACAACAATGAGAGAAACCAACATAGTATTAATTATTAAAACCAATTTTTATGGCAAAGACAAGAGTAAAAAAGACGGTTATTACCGGCGTGACAAGTGAACAGGTAGAAGCGGCATTGAGCGAATTCTCACAGGCTGACTCAAGAATTCAGAAGATCACCGCTGAGATGGAACTGAAGATTACCGCCATCCGTGACAAGCATGCGGATGAGCTGGCAGAGCTTCAGAAGAAAAAGGACGACTCGATGGAGATCCTTCAGGTATTCGCTACGGAGAACAAAGAGAGTCTCTTTTCCAAGACAAAGAGTTATAAGAGTGCACATGGAATATTCGGATTCCGGACAGGTACTCCCAAGATCAAACAGCTGAAGGGCTTTACAAAAGAGTCTGTGCTTGCTCTGGTGAAAGCTATTCTTCCGGATTACATCCGCACAGCGGAAGAAGTCGCGAAGGACCGCCTGCTTGCTGACCGTGATAAGGAAGAGGTAGCAGATAACCTGTCTAAATGCGGTATGGTCGTAGTACAAGATGAAACATTCTATGTGGAACCAAAGAAAGAGGATCAGTCGTCCTAAATACTCATATGCTCCCATCGGTAGCCGGTGGGCGGTTTATCACTGGTTGGAGATAGGAGATATCCTCGAGGTAGACAAGGTTGGTGAAT
>OATH01001168.1_pt1 | contig 10943 bp, 8 predicted proteins | sample 1494971 | NCBI WGS metagenome assembly OATH01 (sample SAMEA2579949, study PRJEB22360) | human gut metagenome
TTGCGCAACTGCGGGATGCGACGCTGGCCGCTGCCCTCCGTAGCCGAGATCTGCAAGAGCGCCCGCCGCGTGGCAGTAATGGAAAACATCGTGGACCACACCAATGTGGGCGCACTGATGCGTTCGGCGGCCGCGCTCGATGTGGATGCCGTGCTGGTCACACCCTCCTGCGGTGATCCGCTGTACCGACGCGCCGCCCGCGTGTCGATGGGCACCGTATTCCAGATTCCGTGGACCCGTATCACCGGGTTCAACGACGACGGCACCGAAAACAAGCATTACTGGCCGGTCCCGGGCATCGACGAGTTGAAGTCGCTGGGCTTCACCACCGTGGCCATGGCATTGGAGGATCGTTCGATTTCGTTGGACGAACTGACACGCCGTCTGCACGCGCCTGCCGAAGATCCGACGCATATCGACAAGCTCGCGCTGATCTTCGGTACCGAGGGCGACGGCCTGTCCCACCATACGATTGCCCGCGCCGATTTGACCGTGAAGATTCCGATGAGCCACGGCGTGGATAGCCTGAACGTGGCGGCATCCAGCGCAGTGGCGTTCTACGCGACACGCTAAGGAATCGCACGCGCTCCGAAAAGGCCGGATCCTTAACAAATCTACGAAACTGTTCATCGCAAGTTCACGGCACGCGGGGGCGAAAGCCTTGCATGTTCGTTTTTTTCTGCAATTATTAACTATGTAAACCGAATGCAAGGAAGCATCCGGCCCGGCAGTGCGGTGTCGAAAGACGCTCAGTAACAGAGAGGACAGTTACGATGACCAAGAATCCCAAGATTCTGTCGATTGTGCTTGCAGGTGGTGAGGGGACCCGCCTGATGCCGTTAACCCGTGATCGCGCGAAGCCCGCCGTTCCCTTCGGTGGTGTGTATCGTCTGATCGATTTCCCGTTGAGCAACCTGGTGAACTCCGGGTACCGTCAGGTCGTGGTGCTCACCCAGTACAAGTCTCACTCGCTTGACCGCCACATCTCCCAGGTCTGGCGTTTCTCCCCGCTGCTTGGCTCGTACGTCTCCCCTGTGCCCGCGCAGCAGCGTCTCGGCAAGCACTGGTATCTCGGCTCCGCCGACGCCATCTACCAGACCATCAACATCATCGAGGATGTCCAGCCGGACATCGTGGTGATCGTGGGTGCCGATCACGTCTACCGCATGGACTTCGAACAGATGGTACAGCAGCACATCGAGTCCGGCGCCGAGTTCACCGTGGCCGGTATCCGCCAGCCCATCGAGGAATCGAACCAGTTCGGTGTGATTGAGGTCGATCCCGATCACCCGAACATGATCAAGAACTTCCAGGAGAAGCCGCCCACCACCACCGGTCTGCCGGACAATCCGAACCAGATTCTGGCCTCCATGGGTAACTACGTCGCCAACACCAAGGCCCTGTTCGAGGCTCTGGCTCTCGATGAGAAGGCTGCCGACACCAAGCACGACATGGGCGGCGACATCGCCCCGTACTTCGCTTCCCGCAACGAAGCCGGCGTCTACGACTTCAACTCGAACGAGATTCCGGGCTCCACGGCCACTGATCACGCTTACTGGCGCGACGTCGGTACGATTAAGCAGTTCTACGATGCGCACATGGATCTGATCGCCTATGTGCCCGAGTTCAACCTGTACAACCAGGATTGGCCGATTTACACGATGTCCGGCAACCTGCCGCCGGCCAAGTTCGTGCACGCCGGCCGCGACCGTCTGGGCCACGCCACCGATTCGATCGTCTCCCCCGGTGTGATCGTCTCCGGCGGTGAAGTGCACCACTCCGTGCTCTCCCCCAATGTGCGTATCCACTCGTGGGCACAGATTGTCGATTCCGTGCTGTTCGACGGTGTAGTCATCAACCGCCGCGCCCGCGTGTACAAGGCGATTCTTGACAAGAACGTGGTGCTCACCGAGAACTCCACTGTCGGCATCGATACCGAGCACGATCTGGCCCGTGGCTTCACCGTCACGCCGGATGGCATCACGGTTGTCCCGAAGAACACCATCGTCGATGACTGATTGACCAGTCCAGACATGGAAAAGCCCCGCATCATGCGGGGCTTTTCTCGTATAGAGCTCCCTCTGATGAGGGAACTTACTAAGCGCTATCAGTACTTTGGCATATTGTCGAAGCTGAAGCCTAGGGCGGCGAGCTGGTCGCGGCCTTCGGGCGTGATGCGCTCCATGGTCCAGCGCGGATCCCACGTCCAGTCGATGCGGAACTCCTCGACCAGACCGGCCAGCGTGGATGCGCATTCGTCCTCGATAAGGTCGGTCAGCGGGCAGGCCGGCGTGGTCAGCGTCATCGTAATAATGGCGCGGCCTAGCTCATCGATCTCAATGCCGTAGACCAGACCCAAATCGATCACGTCGATGCCAAGCTCCGGATCAATCACCTGATGCAGTGCCTCGCGCACGTCTTCGGCAGTGGCGCGGCCGATATCGTCAATCGCCTTGATCGGAATCTCGCTGCCATCGGACTGTTCGTCATCCTGGCAACCGCATTTGCCGTGGTGACCGCCACACGCACAGGTGTCATCGCCGGACGCAGCAGAGTGCTCGATCGGGCGTCCGTTCGGGAAGCCCTTGGCCAAGGCCGGGTTGGCCATCACGCGGCGAGCGGCCTCCTCGTCCTGCAGGACGCCGTTGACAGCATCGAAAACGGACGGCTGTGGTTCGGGAACCAAATTATCGTTGGACATATTTCCTCAGTTCTTTGCAGCGAGGGCTTTGGCGATGGAGTCCTTCAGCCCTTCCCAGCCTAGCAGAGCGCATTTGATGCGCATAGGGTATTTCGACACGCCTTGGAATACCACGGCGTCGCCGAGCTTTTCTTCCAGGTTCTCGTCGTCCAGACCGGCACCGCGCGATTCCATCAGCTTGTGGAATGTCTGTTCCAGATCCATGGCCTCGTCAACGGTTTTGCCGTCCACCAGATCGACCATCACCGACAGGCTGGCCTGCGAAATGGAGCAGCCGTGGCCGTCCCACACCAATCGCTTGATGGTGTGCGGTTCGTCATCGGAGACTTCGACATGGATGGTCGCCTCGTCGCCGCAGGTCGGGTTGAACTGGTGTGATTCACCGGGCGTGCAGTATTCGTGGCTGGCTTGTACGGTGACATTGGCCGCTGCGTCCGCGGACTGTTCGACCGCTGCGTTGGGCGCAAAGGATTCCTTGCCATGCGGATGTTTCGACGCCTCGAGGATGACCTCTTGGTACATCTGTTCGAGGTCATCCCCGCTCATACCGAATTCGTTCATGGTGTTCTGTTTTACTCCACTCCAAAGAACTTACGGATGCCCTTGGCCGCTTCGACCAACGCTTGGGCATCTTCGACCGAATTGTAGACACCGGAGGAGGCACGGTTGGATGCGTATAGGCCGAAGTGGCGGTGTACCGGCTGGGCGCAGTGGTGTCCCACGCGAATCGCGATGCCCTGGGCGTCGATGAACTGGCCCACATCGTGCGGATGCACGCCGGCCACGTCGAACGCCACGGTGCCGATGCGGTCCACGTTTTCGCGCGGCCCGAGGATGCGAATGCCATCGACGTCGCCGAGCTTGAGCAGTTCGGCGGCGATGGTCTTCTCATGGGCTTCGATGTTCTCGAGCCCGATGTTCATCATCCATTCGGCGGCGACGCCTGCGGCCACCACTTGGGCGACCGGCTGGGGGGCGGGCCCCGAGCGGGGCCGGGGGGGCCATGTATTGGGCCTCGTGGTCCATGTAGGCGAGCTCGACCATGGAGCCGCCGAAGTTGGCCGGCGGCAGGGCTTCGAGCAGGTCGCGCTTACCGTACAGGAAACCGACGCCGGTAGGACCGTACATCTTGTGCGCGCTCCAGGCGGCGAAGTCCACATCAAGCGCGTGGAAATCGACCTTGAGGTGCGGTACGGACTGGCAAGCGTCCAAGATGAAGATCGAACCTACTTCATGCGCACGCTTGATGATCGGGGCGATGTTGGTGATGGCACCCGTGGCGTTGCCCACGTGGGTGACGGCCACGACCTTGGTACGCTCGGTGATGACTTCGTCGAGGTTGTCCGTACGCACACGGCCGTCCTCGGTCAGGTCGATCCACTTGAAGGTGGCGCCGGTACGGTAGGACAGCTCCTGGAACGGCAGCAGCACCGAATGATGTTCCGCACGCGAGACGACGATCTCATCGCCCGGCTTCAGGGCAAAACGCTTGGCGGCTTCTCCCCCACGCCCCAGCGATGCATTGCCGAATGCGGTGGCGAGCAGGTTCAGTCCGGCCGTGGCACCACCGGTGACGACGACCTCCTCTTCACCTTCGGCCGCATTCGCGCCGACCAGCTTGGCCACCTTGGCTCGGGCCTCCTCAAAGGCCATGGTGCTACGGGCGGCCAGTTCGTGCGCACCACGGTGCACGCCGGCGTTAATTGTACGGTAGAAGTTCGCCTCGGCGTCGATCACCGCATTCGGCTTCTGCGAGGTGGCCGCAGAATCCAGGTACACGAGCGGGTGCCCGTGAATCTCCTGATCCAGAATCGGGAACTGCGCCCGAATCGCCTTAAAATCAACCATTATGTTCCCCCTACTTACGTAACAATTGTACGAAACGAGTGGGAGTCTGACATGGCCTGTTCGCGACCGTAAAGACCTGGCCTAAGCGGCCCGGAGCGTGTCGAGAATAGGGCATGTCAGACTCCCACGGTCACGGACTCAGGCCAGTGCGGACTCGGAGTCGGCGCCTTCGGGCAGGTACTGGTCGTAGCCGTTCTCTTCGAGTTCGTCGGCCAGCTCAGGGCCGCCGGTCTTGACGAAGTGGCCGTCGGCGAACACGTGCACGATGTCCGGCTTGATGTACTTCAAGATACGGGTGTAGTGCGTGACCATGAGGATGCCGAACTGGTTGGCTTCCTTGGCGCGGTTCACGCCTTCGGACACGATGCGCAGGGCGTCCACGTCCAAGCCGGAGTCGGTTTCGTCAAGGACGGCAAACTTCGGTTTCAGCAGTTCGAGCTGCAGCACTTCGGCGCGCTTCTTTTCACCGCCGGAGAAGCCTTCGTTCACGGAACGGGAGGCGAACTTCGGGTCCATCTTGAGGCGCTTCATGGCTGCGGACAGGTCCTTGGCCCACTGGCGAATACCGGGAGCCTCGCCGTCGATTTCGGTCTTGGCGGTGCGCAAGAAGTTGGTCATGGACACGCCCGGTATTTCGACCGGGTACTGCATGGCCAGGAACAGGCCGGCCTTGGCGCGCTCGTCCGGAGTCATCTTGAGGATGTCCTTGCCGTCGAGGAGGGCCTCGCCGGAGTCGACCACGTACTTGGGGTGGCCGGCCAACGTGTAGGCGAGAGTGGACTTGCCGGAACCGTTGGGGCCCATGATGGCGTGGGTTTCGCCGGAGTGGACGGTCAGGGTGGCACCCTTCAGGATCGGCTTGATGCCTTCCTTGGTTTCGACGTGGACGTGCAGGTCCTTGATTTCGAGTGTTGACATTGTTGTGCTCCTAAAAATGCTGTTCTTACTTGTCTTCGAGGACCTGTGCCATGGCGTCGTTTTCACCACGGGCCAGTCGGCGGTCAATCACGGTCATCAGATGTTCGGAGATGGCGGGAATGCCGATCTCCTCGACGAGTTCGCCGAAGAAGCCGCGCACCACGAGCTTGCGGGCGTCGGTTTCGGGGATGCCGCGGGATTCGAGGTAGAACAGTTCCTCGTCGTCGAAGCGGCCCACCGAAGAGGCGTGACCGGCACCGATGATGTTGCCGTTTTCGATTTCGAGGTTCGGCTCGGAATCGGCGATGGCGCCCGGGGTCAGGACCAGGTTGCGGTTGAGCTCGTAGGAGTCGGTGCCGGGGGCGGTGGGCTGGATGAGCGCGTTGCCCACCCAAGTGGAGTGCGCGCCCTTGCCGTCAAGCGCGCCCTTGTAGACCACGCGGGACTTGCAGTCGGGGTGGTTGTGTACCACCATCGTGCGGTGTTCGATGTGCTCGCCGGGGTCCACGAAGTAGATGCCGAGCATGTTGAGGTCGCCCTGTTCGCCGCCGAAGTCCTGATCCATGCGGATGCGGACGATGTCGCCGCCCAAGGTCACGACGGAGTGGCGCAGGGATGCGCCTTCGCCGACGTGGATGCGGTGGTTGGCCACATGCTTGGCGGTTTTGGCCCATTCCTGAACGAACGTGGTGGAGACGTGCGAGTCCTTGCCGGTGGTGATTTCCACGCCTTCGGCCAGTCGTGCGTCACCGTCGTGTTCCACGACGACGTCCGCATGAGCCTTGTCGGCGGCGGCGATCACCAGATGGAAAGCGTCGAGGTCCTCCCCCGCGCCGTGCACCTTGACGAGCACGGGCTGGGCGATCTCACCGGACAGTTCCAGAATGGTTGCGGTGCGGCCGGATTCCCATTCGACTGCGGAGACGCGGTCGTTGGGCTTGGACACAGTGCCGGACAGGCCCTCACCGAGCTTGATCTGGCTGAGCTTCACGCCTTCGGCCAACGGCGAGCCGTCAATCATGGAGACTTCGATCTGCGTTTCGCCGGAAGGCTTGAACACGGTGAAGAACTCGTTGATGCGCTCGATAGGCGTGTAGCGCCATTCGTCCTGCTTGCGGCTGGGCTCCGGGTAGTCGCCTGCGTTGAACGAGCGCACGGCATGGTCCACGGAGGACGGCATAGCGGCCGGAATCGCGTACGGGTCGTTGGGGTCGGCGACCGGAATCTTGATTTCCTTGACGGGTGTTGTGTTGTCGGTCATCGGAATCAGCCCACCGATCCTTCCATCTGAAGTTCCACAAGTCTGTTGAGTTCGAGCGCGTATTCCATCGGCAGCTCACGGCTGATCGGTTCGACGAAGCCGCGCACGATCATGCCTCGCGCCTCTTCCTCCGTGAGACCTCGGCTCATCAGGTAGAAGAGCTGGTCTTCGGAAATCTTGGAAACGGTGGCTTCGTGGGCCATCGAAACGTCGTCTTCGCGAACGTCGACATGCGGGTAGGTATCGGAGCGGGAGAAGTCGTCGACCAGCAGGGCATCGCACACGGTCGAGTTGGACGAACCGTACGCGCCCTTGACGATTTTGACCAGACCGCGGTAGGCGGAGCGGCCACCACCACGGGAAATGGACTTGGCGACGATGGTGGAGCTGGTGTGCGGGGCGAGGTGAATCATCTTCGCGCCCGTGTCCTGGTACTGGCCCTTGCCGGCGAAGCCGAGGGACATGGTGGATGCCTTGGCGTACGGTTCGGCGAGGATGCAGGCCGGGTACTTCATGGTGGCCTTGGAACCGATGTTGCCGTCGACCCATTCCATCGTGCCGCCCTCGCGCACGTAGGCACGCTGGGTGACGAGGTTGTAGACGTTGTTCGACCAGTTCTGCACGGTGGTGTAACGCACGCGGGCGTGCTTTTCGACGATGATCTCGACGATGGCGGCGTGCAGCGAGTCCTCGGACCAGATCGGGGCGGTGCAGCCTTCCACGTAGTGCACGTAGGAGCCTTCGTCCGCGATGATGAGCGTGCGCTCGAACTGACCCATGGCCGGGGTGTTGATGCGGAAGTACGCCTGCAACGGGATGTCCACATGCACGCCCTTCGGCACGTATACGAACGAGCCGCCGGACCATGCCGCGGTGTTGAGGGCACCGAACTTGTTGTCTTCCGGAGGCACGACGGTGCCGAAGTACTTCTTGACGAGTTCAGGGTATTCGCGCACAGCGGTGTCCGTGTCGACGAAGATGACGCCCTGCTTCTTCAGGTCCTCCTGGATGGAGTTGTAGATGACCTCCGACTCGTACTGGGCGGCCACGCCGGAGACGAGGCGGTTCTTCTCCGCCTCCGGGATGCCGAGACGATCGTAGGTGTTGCGGATGTCGTCAGGCAGTTCGTCCCAGCTTTTCGCCTGCTTGTCGATTGGCTTGACGTAGTACTTGAAGTCGTCTGCGTTGAAGCCGGAGAGATCCACACCCCAATCGGGCATGGGCTTTTCGAGGAACGCCTTGAATCCACGCAGACGCATGTCGAGCATCCACTGCGGCTCGCCTTTGTCGGCGCTGATCGCGCGTACGACGTTCTCATCAATGCCTCGTTTTGCGGCTTCGCCGGCGGCATCAGAATCATGCCAACCATAGTTGTAGTCGCCGAACTGGCTGATGATCTCGTCATCCTTCTTGATCTTGTCCTCGTTGACGCGGGTACGATCAGCCACATACTGGCTCATCTCCACGTCAGCGGCGGCGTTTGGTGCTGTGTTTTCGGTCACCATCCTGCCTTCCTTGTATCACACTTAATCCTATGAAAACCTAGCAGAACCCAAGTGCAAACACTAGCCGCCCTGACGCATATTGGCTGTGGGCTTGATTACACGAATGCGATACAGCGATATTGGAGCCGGGCAAGCTTGTCCCATGCACACCGAACATCGCGTATGCGGCATTATGTGTCGCACCACTGCATGCCGTATTTGTTACATATCACACTGTTGCATATCACACTTGGATATGCACGCTCGTGCCCATATTGCACCAGTTGTAGAACCATTCGGCCACATCCCATCCGATACCCACGCAACCATGAGATCCGTTGGCAATGGAGGGCATTACGGCATCCGCTACATATCCGCCGGCAATACGGTGGATTGCGCAACCGGAGGAGAAGTAATTGACGAAGCCCACGTCTTTGACATCCCATGTTTCCACCGTGCCATCGGCAAGATTCAGCGTGCCGCTCATATCTTGACTGGGCAACTTTTGCCATACGTTGAAGTCACCTGTCGGCGTACACATCATGCCAACGCATTCGCCGGTGACGTTGTCGTTGCCCTCCGCGACCACGACATTCAATGTCTTGACCACCGTGTCATTCTCATAGGCATAGAGCTTACGGTCGGACAGGTCAATCACCACGCGATGAGCGACCTTGACTTCCTGTTTGGGATCGACCTTGCCGTCCACATTCACTGAGCCAGTTCCCGTGGCCAGCACCTGAGCCAAGCGAGCACCAACCTCCGTATCCGCGCCATCGGCAATCACAATGCCATCATGGCCTTCTGTTTCAGTGCTCAGCACTTCGCCAGCATTATTGACGACGACCTTCTTGTCTTCACGTTCCAATTTGAGATTCGGCTTGATTTGCTCGTCATAGTATTGCTGCAGCTTGTCGGCATCAAAGACCACGTAGCCATTACGTACTTCATTGTCTTTCAGCTTTGACTGCTGGTTGGCGTCGATGCGCATGGCCGAACCCAGCATGGACGCATTCACGGTGGCGATGTCTTTATCCGCCACCTTGATGGCCACGGCATTGTTCACTAGGGTTTCCAGCGTGGTTTTCGCCTCATCGGCAATTGCATTGGTAATCGTCGGTTCGGTTACGTCGAGTTCCACCCGAACGGTCTGTGGCTGGACACTGCCCAATGACTCCACTGTGGAAATGGCTTGCTTCGCAATGCTGGTGGCGTTGGCTCCCTGGCCATTTTCTCCCACAATAACGTTGAAGCCACTGTTGTTATCGTTCAATGCGACTTGCGCGTCAACAGGTTCTTGTGCATCAATGTTCAGCGCCTTATCTACCACACTGCCATCAGCGAGCTCGGGATTGATTTGCGGGGCCACATCATGCGTAATCCAGAACGCATACTGTTGCCACCATGCGTCACCGCGTTGGGCATTGATGACATCGGATGCGATTGCTTCACCATCAACTTCGATGCCGAGATCTTTCAGCGTGAACGTCGCCGACTGCCCCTGGTATTTCGCTCGTACCGCGGTGTTGTCGACCTGGTCGTTGATTAGGTCGGCAATCTCCTGCTCGGTTTTGCCGGTAACTGAATTTCCCCATAGCGTTGTGCCAGGCAGCACGTGATCTTGGAAGAACCAAACACCGCCGCCACAGGCAGCCCCCAAGGCAACCAGCAGACAAGCAATCACCACCCACGGCCAGATGCGGCGCCTCCTCATCTCATCGCCCTGAATGGAATCTGATGCAGCAGCATCCACGCTGTCTGCCACCGTGCCGCTGACGGCATTATTCGCGCCAAACAGAGGCGCAAACTGCTGGGTCGAGTCATCAAGGTGTTCGGTCATGGTCGGTCTTTCTGCGATGGCCTACTAAGCGTTATCTGCATACTACCAACACACCATAGAAACGGTATTTTTTACCGTCGCCTTCCAATACATCATGCTGCATGCTGCTCATACAACAAAAAAAGACGTGGTGGCGAAACATCATTAGATATTTCGCCACCACGTCTTTATCGTATGTCTTGCGCTACGCCGATGACGGCAGCCAGCACATCATGCCGCGATATTATGCACGGCACGAAAGTGCGTCAGCGCGCCGCCTGATGGTCGAGCGCGGCCTTGACCAGGCCGGCGAACAGCGGGTGCGGCTTGGTTGGGCGAGACTTGAACTCCGGGTGAGCCTGGGTGGCCACATAGAACGGGTGCACATCCTGCGGCAGTTCCACGAACTCGGTGAGCTCGCCGTCCGGGCTCTGGCCGGAGATGCGCAGGCCGCCTTCGCGCAGACGATCCTTGTAGGCCACGTTGACTTCGTAACGGTGGCGGTGGCGCTCGGTGACATGCGTGGTGCCGTACAGTTCGGCGACCAGCGAGCCTTCCTCCAGCTCAGCCGGGTAGGAGCCAAGACGCATGGTGTGGCCCATGTCGCCCTTGCCGGCCACGATGTCCTTCTGCTCTTCCATGGTGGCGATCACCGGGTTGGCGCAATCGGGCTCGAACTCGGAAGAGTTCGCGTCTTCAATGCCCAGCACGTGGCGGGAGTATTCGATGACCATGGACTGCAGGCCCAGGCACAGGCCGAGGGCAGGCAGCTTGGTTTCACGGGCGAACTTCAGGGCGCCGATCTTGCCGTCGATGCCGCGGATGCCGAAGCCGCCGGGAATCACGATGCCGTCGACGTTGTCGAGAGCGGCGGCCGCACCTTCCGGGGGGTTGCCACCCGCTGTTCGAGGA
>OATH01001189.1_pt1 | contig 10749 bp, 5 predicted proteins | sample 1494971 | NCBI WGS metagenome assembly OATH01 (sample SAMEA2579949, study PRJEB22360) | human gut metagenome
ATGAAGAATTGATAATTGCCGTACCGAGCAGGGAAAATGAATTCAGGAAGCTTTCTCTCGAGCAAGAGAAAAAACACATTAAGATAAATGAAAAAATAAACACATTGGTTGAGATTTTTAATAAGACTATTGCAATAAGGCAATGAATTTTAAAAAGCATTTAAAGTTAAAAAGAGCCATGAAAAAGAGAGGGCAAAGCCGAGTCCGCCCTCTCCCTTCATGCCCTGACAAACCTCTCTAAAATGAGATTAACAGCGTGCACCACTATATGCTAGTCCTTAATAAATATAATATCAGTCAGTCCCAGATGCAACCTTTAAAATTTCAGCACTATTAGTTAAACAACGAGCTCATTCTTACACCTTATAAGGTGTAAAGTAATAAAACACCCTAAAGGCTGTTTTTTTGCGAGGAGTGAACTTATTATAAAGCAATCGACATGGTCACCTACTTATGGATACTCTTTTTCCGGTTAGACTTCTTAGCCAGTTACGCCCGCTTTTAATTGGTTTTCGTAAATCAAAAGGATTAACTCAAAGAGAATTATCTGCCAGGTTGGGTGTAACTCAGCAGACTTATGCTCGCCTTGAGGCAAATCCTTCAAAAGCAAGTGATCCCTTCCCTGTAAACAGTGAGCGTTATAATTCTTGCCATTTCGACTATACGTCACCCAGGCCTGTAGACGTTGACACTATTCGCGAAAAAAAAGTGGTGCTTTAATGCGAAACATTCCGCTCGGGATGAAGCAATGCAAATATTCGGTAAAGGCCTTTTTTATTATCGGAGAGAAGCGTTAATTACGATAACCCTGAATAGTTAGCCATCACATGCAATTCATGGAACGGTAAGTAACCAAACTACATATCAGCCAACAGCATCCCGGCCATTCCATCCAGGCGTTTTTTTACCTTTTCCCATCCGGGCATAACCTGCCCCATCAGCCGGTAAAACTCCTCGCTGTGGTTGTGCTCAGCAACGTGGCATAGCTCATGGAGCAATACATAGTCGATGCATTCCGAGGAAGCCTTTACCAGCCACGGGTTAAGTGTCAGGCAGCCTTTTGCAGAACAGTTTCCCCATTGCGTCTGCATTGCTCGTAAACGTATCGGAGGACGCTCACTTACCCATAAGGTTTGCGGTATCAGTAAATCCAGTCTGCGTTGAAACACATTTCTTGCACGTTCCCGATACCACTCAGCCAGCACCGCCTTAACGCGTTCAGCGGATTTGTGTCTGACGGTGACTTCCAGACGCCCACGCAACATTTTCACTTTTTGCGGGACAGCAGCATTTTCTGTTACTTTCAACTGGTATTGCTTGCCAAGGTAGTAATGGCTTTCGCCACTCACGTACTGGCGCGGGACGATATGTGTTTGTTGCTCCCTGAAGTCGCGCAGTTGCTGGTATATCCAACGCCCTCGTTTTTTCAGCGCAGACAGCACATCCTGCTCCGGCGTTCCGGATGGTACAGATGCGACTACCCGGCAGTCCGGATGAACCTTGATAAGTATCCTGCCTTTGACGACCTGCCGCAGAGCACACTGCACCACGATGGTTTCATCACCATAAACAAACCGTACAGCATTTATGGATAGTGACTTTTTCTCACTCATGATTTCATCAAACCAACGCGCAGGATCTGGATGATGGTTTCAACGATACGGTTTACCTGGTTCATTCCAGCACCGATCTCTCGACAGGCAGTAAACAGTCGCGGCAACAGGCTTGTCTTAACGGCTTTCTCAATATCCTGAGGATTGAGGGAATTTTCCGAAACCGCTTTGACAATAATAGTGTCCACTTCGAAAGCCAGCTTCGTCCATTTATCCTGCACCTGAACGTCGTTTACCGCAAAAACCTCAGGTAGCTCTTTTTTAAATACTCCGTAGTATGCTTGCGCATGTTTGTTTACGGCCAGCGCATCCGGGATGTCGCTGAGTTTGCGGGTTTCCACCTGCGCCTCAAACTCGCGGAAAAGAAGATATTGCTTCAGCGGATGGTCGAACAGTTTTTCTGCTTCTTCGATAGCCATACGCAGAAGTTTGGAAAATGCCTCCTGAGCATACGGGTCATCACGCAGCTCCTGCTCAATCATCTTCGTCACGCGGGTTTTAATGATGTCGGTTTCATTGCGGGTTTTGTTGCTGTCCCACTCTTCGGGCTTTTCGCTCTTGCCCATTTTACCGACTTCATACACGCCATCCGGTTCACGAACCTCAACGCCGGTGACATGCTTATCCAGCAATTTTTTCACCTGCTCCGAGTAGTCGTCATAATTGACCTGCTCACCACTGACCTGCATCGCCCACTGGCGCAGGCTGGACATCTGTTTTACGGTTTCTTTATAGAGATTTCGGTCTTGTTCCGTAAAGCTCTTGTCGGTGAAGAAGGTGGCGGACTGCAGCGCTACTTTCAGGCATCCGGCAAAGGCCGTTAGCGCCTCGAAGAAATCATCACGGGTTTTCTGATGGATATCGACCATCTCTCCGTCACGTTCTTCCATTTTAGGCACCAGTACTGCACGTAACTGCTCAGTATCATTTTTGTTTTTAACACCGGCAAATATGGCCCACAACTGGTTATACAGATGCGGCAGACGTTTATATTCAGAACTCATGGCGCTGTACAACCCGTCAATATCTTTGATATCGTATCCGCCCTGAGTTCGGGAGGCGAGGTCCTGATATTTGCTGATAGTCGTGTCCAGCTCAGCCAGAATACCGCGATAATCAATCAGCAGACCGAACTTTTTTAGTGGATGCAGTCGGTTCACCCGCGCAATCGCCTGGATAAGGTTGTGGGACTTAAGCGGCTTGTCGATATACAGCACGGTATTCTTCGGCTCATCAAACCCGGTGAGCAGTTTATCAACGACTATCAGCAATTTGAGCTTCTCATCGGTATCGAAACGACTGATGATATTGCGGGTATACACAGACTCATCCTGCGTGCCGACGTTATCTTTCCACCATTTCGTCACTTCCGGCAGTTTGCTTTCATCCACCTCAGTATTCCCTTCCCGGGTATCCGGCGGGCTGATAACTACAGCTGACTCAAACAACCCGGCTTCATCAAGATACTTTTTATATTTGATGGCGGAAATCTTGCTGTCGCAGGCAAGCTGGCCTTTCAGTCCCTCATCAATATTCTTCGAGAAGTGCGTGGCGATATCGAGTGCGATCAGACGGATGCGATCATCTGCACTATAAACCTCACCTTTACGGGCATATTTACGCTTAAGGTCGGCTTTTTGCGCTTCGCTTAACCCATCGGTAATACGATCAAACCAGGCATCTATTGCCCGATCGTTAACCTCAAGGTCGGGAATACGTTCTTCATACAGCAAAGGTGTAACGGCTTTATCTTCTACCGCTCGCTGCATGGTATAAGCGTGGACAATCGGTCCGAATTTATTGGTGGTCTTATCTTCTTTTAGCAATGGCGTACCAGTAAATGCTACAAAGGCGGCGTTCGGCAGTGCCAGTTTCATTCGCACATGGTTCTCACCACCCTGGCTACGGTGTCCTTCATCAATCAGAACGATGATATCGGGGCTGGTATTGACGCATTCAGGAAGTTTTGTCGCTGAATTAAATTTCTGGATTAGGGTGAAAATGATGCGTTCTTTACCGGAGCCAATCTGTTTCGCCAGCATCTGCCCGGATGTCGCCATTGCATTGGCTTTGTCTTTTTTCCCGGCCAACTCGCCGCCGGATGCAAAGGTATTGCTGAGCTGTTCTTCAAGATCGATACGGTCCGTCACCACCACGATACGACACCGCTTCAGGCTGTCATGAAGAATCAGCGCCTTGCTGAGGAACACCATGGTGTAAGATTTACCTGACCCCGTGGTATGCCAGATCACCCCACCTTCCCTGCCCCCGTCTGGTCTGCGGGTACTGATGCGTTCCAGCAGTCTTTTTATCCCGAACACCTGCTGATAGCGGGCAACAATTTTTCCGGTTTTTTTATCAAACAGGGTGAAGAAGCGGGTCATCTCCAGCAGACGTTCCGGTGAAAGCAGACTGATGAGCAGCTTATCCTGCCCGCTGACTGCCAGTTCCCCCCCATCGATTAACTGTTGATACCATTTGAGATCGACTGAAGGACGATGATCAAACAACGCATGAATTTGTTCAGTCGATAACTTATGGTTGCGCAGCGCATACATCTGCGCGTAAGTAATATCTTCTTCGCGCCATGCCGCCCAGAATTTCATTGGTGTATGACAGGTACCGTAGCGCCCGTCATGCCCGTTAATCGACAGTAATATCTGGCTGTAAGCAAACAGCTGCGGGATTTCGTCGTTGAGCTGATTGCGGATACTCTGGGATATCCCTTCGTCAATGGTTGGCCCTTTCTTGCCGTGACCCGCCGGGCTTTTCGCTTCAATGACGGCCAGCGGGATACCATTCACAAAACACACAATATCCGGCCTGCGGGTTTCGACACCGCCTGACCGCAATACCGTAAATTCTTCGGTAAAATGGAACTGGTTATTTTCCGGATGTTCCCAGTCGATCAGCGCAATGGTGGGGTTGACCTTCTTGCCATCGACAAACTCCGTGACGGTGATACCGTAGAGCAGATGGTTATACATCCGTTCATTGGCTTTGAGCAGCCCTTCATTCAGCGCCGGAGAACAGACCTGTGATATCAGGTTATCCAGTGCTTTTTCCGATAACTGGCAGGTTTTGCCACCCGCCATAAAGGAACGCTTCGACAGCTCTTCACGCAGAACCGGACGCAGCACCACCTCATCCTGTTTATAGCCCCGGTAATCCATAATCTGTTTCGGAGATAAAAACGTCCAGCCGAGGCTGGTCAGTAACGTCAGTGCCGGAATTTTGGCGCTGTATTCTTCCTGGAATTTAGGTTGGTAGTGCTTATCCACCCGGTAATCCTTCTTGGCTAAGAGGTGAAACTGTATGTCCTTACGGACATACTCAAAATGAACGAAGACTTATGATGAAAAGAACGGCGAGTCCCGATAAAGGCGATTGTACTTGACCTGTTCTGTTTCGCCCTTGTTTACATTACCAAATTTCTCCTGATGCGTCGTACAGCAGGAACCACAGGATGCACAAATAAATCGTCCTTCTGAACATTTTTCATGCAAATCCCTGGCGTCAATTATTTCGCTGCATTTGTAACCAATACAGTGATTAATGTAATGCCCGATACCAAACTGTTCGCACGAATGACTGGCACATTTAAAGACGGTCAGGCGATACGCGGCCTGGAAAGGTTTTTTCACAAATCCTTTCGACTTTGTATCCCAGACGCTGACTTCCACACGAGCATATTTCATATCTGGAACCATCAGCACCCCACAACTTCGGCAATGCAAGCGGGAATGTAATTCTCTGATACGATTGAAATACCCAGCCAGTTTAATTGGGAAATCCCGCTTAGAAGGTTCGCCTGCAATCAGATAGGTCATGCCATAGTGGGCAAGCCAGTCATAAATAGTGAAGTCGATGTAATCCCGACTGAGGTCGGGTAGTACCTGCGGATCATGGCAGATTTTCGAACGACAAAGGAATTTTTTCTCTATCGTTCCGTCAGGTTGTTTTGCATTCCAGTGAAATGCCTCACAGGATAATTTTAAATTCCGGGAACGAATTTTCAATGAGCTACACTGTGGGAACAATTTGAAAACAGAAGGATGGCTTACCGGGATTTTACCCGACAACACTCCCTGCCATATCTCATGCAGAATAATACTCAGAACGGACTGTTCATCGTTACGCCCAATCAGCGGTAACAATTTACTCAGAATAAAGTATTCAGGGTCAGAAGAAATTTCAGTATTCGACTCAATATCATTAACAAAACTGAAATCTTTCCTGAACATCTTCTGTTTAATCAAATACTTATTGACAAAAGGACTAATCACGGAATGTTTATAAAATTGCTCTCTCGATGAGAATTTCTGCTGATAGGCATCACGGACAAATGGTTGTATATCCATTTTATTTTTCGTGAAACTACGTCGAACAAAATTCTCTATATCATCATGCCGATGTTCAAGAATCCGCTCGCTGCTTATACAATCGTAAAATGCCAGGTAGAGAATAGCACTTATAGATATATGGCTGAGTAATTCATTGATGATGTCCGATGTTGAAGCCCCCTGGCAATCCGTAGCCGCAGAACACCTTTTCACCCAAACAGCGAACTGATCAATGTTATTATCGATAAATGACGAAGGCATGACCGCAGGAGATATTTGTTGTGCGGTCAAATCATCAAAATTCTTATCAGAGGCGAAAAGTGCAAACTGGTTATCGTAGTTACGTGATTTTAAAAATAGCGGCAAGACTTTTGTAGCAGCTATATCACTGGTAACTAACCGAATTATAGCCCTTTCGCCAAAGGACTGAGTGAGAAAATTAATAACGCAGTCACGATAACGCCAACGAGCGAAATCAACGCCCTCCTCAATAATAGCCCGGAGATATTCAATAAGGAGCTCAGCCGTCTCATCATCTGTTTTATCAAGAATGTGAACATTAAAAGCCGTAGGCTTACCATTTTTACCTGTACCTTCCCTGAACAGCACCGGTGTATTGTCAGCGGGTGTATAGTTCCGGCTTATCTCATTCTTATGAAAAAACAGCTCATTACCATTCTCTGATAAGAGAAAGCCAAAGTTATTCTCCCGATCCGTTTTGCTGTTGTAGCCTCCGAACCAGAGAACATTTCCCATGTACCACCGGGAACGATCCAGATTGTTCACTGCCATGAGCAAGCCCCCTTCCGCTTTGTCAGTGCAGGCAGCACTTTTTAAATTTTTTACCACTGCCACACTGACACGGGTCATTACGACCGGGCAGTTTTTCTGCCCCCTTCACGGGAACAGGCCGGGATGATGCCTCTGACATTCTCACCGACAACCAGTGCTGGTAAAGCGCCAGTGCCGCAGGCTGAATGAGAGTAATACTCTGTTCAAATTGAACAGGTGACATTTTCTCAACCACTGGGAAGTTCTTTTCGATACCATGAAGGGCTATCGCCTCCAGCGAGGGACGTAAGGCCTCTGGCAAGGCTGACCAGTCATCCAGAGACCGGCCTTTCATATACCCGAAACACCACTCTTCGACGATTGTATATGTCTTCCCCTTCACCTCACGTCCATTGAAAATCGGTTCAAACTGTTCAGGGGCCTCATACAGGCAGCCAGCGATATCGTTCATATGCTGAAAACACAGCCCCACAAAACGCGTCATCTCTTTTTCAGTGGTCCAGTGAGGGTAGTAGTCACCTCGCCCCCAGATAGCACTAAGCCAGGTATTAGGGGGGATCATATTCGGGCCAGAGACAATCGCTGTCAGAAAGCCATCCAGCTCAGAGAAACAGAGCACAGAGTCATCATTGCCGTATTTCAGCAACACCTCTTCCAGCCAGTCGATTTCCCGGTCAATCAGCGGCCCGCTTTTCGTCAGTTTCATTCGGCAACCGCCTCATCGACCTTAACACGACGTTTGCCAGTCAGTAGCTGCTGCATCAGGGCTTTTTTCTCATCTTTCAGGCAGGCGAGTTTTTTCTCCAGCGTGGTGATTTCGGCGTCAGCAGCGGACAGGACGGCGGAGATTTTTTGTTGTTCTTTCAATGGTGGTAGGGGCACATGAATCTGGTTGAATTCTTTCCAGCGGAGGCTTCCTCTGCGGTCAACAGAGGCATTAGTTGCTGCACCAAAGATTTGCTTATAGTGGTCCGTTTTGAGTACCGCGTACAAATATGAGTTGTCAACTTTAGTAGGCGATGCACGAAAAACTACATAAATCGGGCTAACGATACCAGTATCATAAAGGTTCTGTAGGCCAATCGAGCCTTCTTCTATATGGTTAGACGGAAAACCAAAACAACCACGATGGATCAACCGGTAGCCAGATAAGTCATCACTATAAACTTTCTTGTTAAAGTATTTCAGAGAATCGACAAAACCGTCATACTTGGAGCATGAGAGTACCGGATGATCTACAGCGGCTGAATTCTTCTCGCTAACTTGAGTACATATTTCCTTGATGGCTGGATAATCCCAATCTTTCGGGATCGAGCCATAGCGAGTAATCTTAAATTCATAGCTACCAGCGGGCAATCCCAAGCGCTTTTTCCCGGTAAGCAATTGCTGCATCAGGGCTTTTTTCTGCTGCTGGCTGTTGGCGAGAAGCTTTTCCGTCACCGAAATCGCCTTATCCCAGGTGGACAGAATTTGGGCGATTCTCTTTTGTTCGGAGAGAGAGGGAACAAGCACTTTGAAGCGCTCAGTATCCTTAATCCCGAAAAAATTCATTGCACTGCCGGAATCTCGCTGTTGAATCTGTTTTTGAAAAAATGAGCCTCTTAAAAATTGGAACAGATACTCCTTGAGGATACAGTCATTACATCTCACGAGCGTTAACTGGGGACCAATGTTTGCAGTAGCTATATAATCAGGAACGATCGCTATGGTTCCAACATTCGCACCGCGATTTGTAAAAAGAATATCACCAGCTACTATTTGCGCTTTTTTTAACGATTGATGCTTTTCTTCTTTTATATAGTCAAACTTATCGGGATTAATAGTACCAATACCACCAATGACCTTTGAAGTTAAGAATGGGATGCCACTTGCTACAAATTCATCGGCCTTTGGATAATCGGCCCCATAATTTCCATCCTGAATTTTACTAGCAACATCCTTAAGATGCAGAACTTCCCACCCCTTAGGCACCATAACCCAACTCCTTCAGATAACCCGCCATCTCAACTTCCAGCTTCGCCAGTTCCACCTTCAGTTGCTCACGCTCTTTACGCACGGCCAGCAAATCGATCTCGTCCTCTTCCTCAAAGGTGTCGACATAGCGTGGAATATTAAGGTTATAGTCGTTATCCTGAATCTCCTTCAGGCTGGCGAGATAGGCGTATTTCTCAACGTTATCGCCTTCACGATAGGTTTTAACGATCTTCTGGATATTTTCTGTGCTGAGCTGGTTCTGATTTTTACCAGCCTTGTAATCACGGCTGGCGTCGATAAACAGCACCTTGTCATCCACTTTCTGCTTTTTGAAAATCAGAATCGCAGCCGGAATACCGGTACCGTAAAACAGTTTTTCCGGCAGACCAATCACTGCATCCAGCAGATTTTCATCAATCAATTTCTGGCGGATCTTGCCTTCGCTGGAGCCACGGAACAACACACCGTGTGGCACCACTACACCCATACGACCAGTTCCCGGTTTCAGGGTTTCAATCATATGCAGAATAAAGGCGTAATCCCCTTTGGTTTTCGGTGGCACGCCGCGACAGAAGCGACCAAACTTGTCGTGCTCGGCCTCATCATGGCCCCACTTATCCAGGCTAAACGGCGGGTTGGCGGTCACGATATCAAACAGCATCAGATCGCCATTTTTATCGAGTAGTTTCGGGTTACGAATGGTATCACCCCACTCGATTTTGTGGTTGTCTTCGCCGTGCAGGAACATGTTCATTTTCGCCAGCGACCAGGTGGAGCCAATCGCTTCCTGACCGAATAGCGCATAGTTACGGCTCTTATGCCCGGAGACGATTTTACGCCCGCACTTCATTAATAATGAGCCAGAACCACAGGCTGGGTCACAGATGGTGTCACCGGGTTGCGGATCAAGCAGTTCAGCAATCAGGTCTGAAACTTCTGGTGGGGTGTAGAATTCCCCAGCTTTCTGTCCACCGCTGGCAGCAAAATTTTTGATCAGATATTCATAGGCATTACCGATAATGTCCAGCATACCGACACGGCTTGGCTTCAGGTTAAGATCTTCACCGGCGAAGTCTTCCAGCAACTGCCGCAGAATAGTATTCTTCTGTTTTTCTTCACCCAGACGGTCGGTATTAAACGAGATATCCTGGAACACGCTTTTCCCGGCATCTTTCAGTTTGGTGCCGTTGGCTTCTTCAATGGCGTGTAACGCCTGGTCGATACGCTCACCGTTGCCCGGCTCATGACGGCGCTCATACAGTGCATAAAAACTAGCATTTTTCGGCAGCACGAAGCGTTCGTTAGCCATCATCGCTTCAATCAGCTCCGGCGCGTCACCATACTGCTTTTTATATTCGTCATAGTGATCCTGCCAGACATCCGAAATGTACTTAAGGAACAGCATGGTAAGGATAAAGTCTTTATAGGTATCGGCACTGATGGTGCCACGGAAGGTATCGCACGCGGCCCACAGGGCTTTGTTGATCGTGTCCTGATTGATTTTGTCGTTCATGAATCATCCTGCTATGAAGAAAACCTTACGATGTGTTGTATTCATCGTAGAAAATTTGGTGCAGATAATACCTTAAGGTGCGTCTTCAGGCACGTCAAAGCCGCATCGTGCGAAGTGGATTTTTCCTGAGGGGAATAGGACTCTTTTTGCCCGTAATGTGGTGGACTGGTCGATGAAACAAACACTAACGCGCGGCTTGGTACTGGATTGACCCGCTCCCCGTGATATCAATACACCCTACCCCAGTGACGGTAAAACGCATTTTACAACCTTTTATTACATTGGGAATGGTCCATGAACTGAAGCAGATTAAGCTGTCAGGAAATACTCATAAGAGGTGCATTTCCTGTTAGTTCATGAAGTTCTCTTGAAGTGATTTCATCTTTCTATTAAAAATATCTTTTAAAGCAATGAGATATGTACCATATGGTTTATGAACTGAACTCTCACACAACATAAGTTAAATCATGTCTGAGTGATGCGAAGTGCTTTTCTGGTAGTCGTTATTCGTTCA
>OATH01001204.1_pt1 | contig 10577 bp, 6 predicted proteins | sample 1494971 | NCBI WGS metagenome assembly OATH01 (sample SAMEA2579949, study PRJEB22360) | human gut metagenome
GGGCTGCCGTGACGTCGAGGCGCTCGCCGGCGCAGATGCCGTTGAAGCGCTCGCTGCGGATCCCGAGACGGATGCCGTGCTGCAGGCGATTGTGGGGGCTGCCGGGGTGGCGCCCACCTTTGCGGCTGCTCGTACGGGCAAACGGCTGATGCTTGCCAATAAGGAAAGCGTGGTCTGCGGCGGGGCGCTCCTCATGAAGACGGTTGCCGAGTGCGGCGCAGAGCTCTATCCGGTTGACAGCGAACACAGTGCGGTTTTTCAGTGCCTTGCGGCAGCGGACCCCAACGCGCGCAGCCGCGCAAGGATCATTCTTACCGCTTCGGGCGGCCCGTTTCGCGGGCGAAAGACGCTCGAAGGCATCACGCCTGCTATGGCGGTCAAACATCCGAAATGGAGCATGGGCCGCAAGATCAGTGTTGACAGCGCGACCCTGATGAATAAGGGACTTGAGGTGATTGAAGCCTCATGGCTCTTTGACTTTCCCGAAGACCGCATTGACGTTGTGGTGCACCCGGAATCGGTGATCCACTCGATGGTGGCCTTTGAGGACGGAGCGGTGATGGCGGAGTTGGGCGACCCGGACATGCGTACGCCCATTGCCGCGGCGCTCTCGTGGCCGCAGCGCGTGAATTCCGGCGTGGGAGCTCTCGACTTAACGCGCATCGGGAGACTCACTTTTGAGGCGCCGGATCTTGAAACATTTCCGCTCTTGGAACTTGCCCGAGAAACACTTCGCCGCCGCGACGGATCCTCTATTGTGATGAATGCGGCCAATGAAGCTGCGGTCGCGGCATTTCTTGATGAAAGAATTTCCTTCACGGGCATCATGAAACTGGTTGAAATGACGACAGAGCGCTTCAGCGCGCCGGCGCCGCAGTCCGTAGAAGAAATTTTTGCCATTGATACAGAGGCGCGCGCACGTGCCGCTGAAATGCTGTCGGCCCCCGAATTCTTTAACTGAGTTTTTTGTTACTTCCTTTTTAGTCGAAGCCAGCCATCCGAATGACGCTTTCCGTACTCCTGAGCCTTGCGGGCTTTCTTCTCACCATCGGCATCGTGGTCATGATTCACGAGGGCGGTCACTATTTGGCCGCCAAGTGGCTCGGCTTCGGTGTCAAGCGCTTTTCAATCGGCATGGGCCGCGTCCTTTGGCGCCGGCGTGCCTGGGATACGGAGTTTGCCGTGTCGCTGCTGCCGATCGGCGGCTATGTGGCCTTTGAAGAGGCCGATGAACTTCGCGAGCAGGGCCGCGAGCCGACCGGCGTGTTGTTTGATTCGGGGCCGCGCTGGAAAAAAGCGATCGTCGTGGCAGCTGGGCCGCTCATGAATTTCGTGCTGGCCGTCATGCTCTTTACTGCCTCGGGCGCTATCGGCGTGCGGGACATTGCGCCTTATGTGGAGCCGGCACCGGCCTCGCAGGCCCAAACGCAGGGGGTGGACGCGATGGATCTGGTGACGGCGGTCGACGGCCGACGCATCGTGGGGGTCATGGACTTCAATTCCGCGCTTCTCGAGCATACGGGCGAGGCTGATGTGCCGGTAACGTTCTCGCGGGCCAAGACGGGCGAGACCTATGTGCGGCACTTTGATTTGTCAGGTTTGTCGCTCGACGAGGCGGCCAAGACCAATGGGTTTGTGCTGCAGAAACTGGGGTTTCTTTTGGCCGGCCGCGGCGTCACGATTCTCAAGGTTGAGGCTGACGGACCGGCCGCCGCGGCGGGCCTCAAGTCGGGCGACGTCGTTGAAAAGATCAACGGCAGCCGCGCCGACATGCAGGGATTTGCAGCCGCTATCCGAACGTCGCCCGAAAAAACAGTTCAGCTTTCAGTCAATCGTGCCGGAACTCCAGTTGAGATTTCGCTCGTGCCAAAGCGTATCCTCGACGAGAAGACTCAGTCTGCGGTCGGACGTGCAGAACTGCGGTTTGGACCGGGCATTGAGTTTGTGACCGTTCGTCTCACGCCGCTCCAGTCGCTTGAAACTGCGTTTGACAAGGTGGTGGGGCTCACGCGTTTCCAAGCGGCGGCCGTTGGGGGCATGGCTAAGGGTGAGGTGAGCACCGAGAATCTCTCGGGGCCTGTCGGCATTGCCGGCATGGCCGGCAGCGCACTGACCGCGGGCGTGAGCGCCTTTTTGGAATTTGTGGCGCTTATTTCGATCGCCATCGGCTTCATGAACCTTATTCCGATTCCGGCTTTGGACGGCGGACAGCTTGTCATTTTGGGCATTGAGGGCCTGATGGGACGGAGTCTTGCCAGAGGACTGAAGGAAAAACTCGGTGCTGTCAGCATGGCGCTCCTTCTGCTTCTAGCTGTTTACGTGACTATGAATGATATCGGCCGACTCGGCGGATGAAAGGGCCGCACCAATGGAGAAGCGTTTCGGAGGTTTTCAGCACGCCGCGGCGGCTCGAACGGTCCGTTCCTTGTGCTAACCTTACAACAATTTTTTTCGGGCGCTGCCGGCTGACGCTTTTGTCGTTGATGCGCCCGGGGAGCCGTGCTCCCAAGCGGCCGGATACAGAATTCAGTGTTGAGAGAGAAATCGTCTTGCAGCTCCCCACTATTACCCGCCTGACGGCCGCGCTTGCCGCCGCATTCGTACTTGCCGGCTCTGCTTCGGCGTTCACGATTTCCGACATCCGCGTCGAGGGTCTCACGCGTACGGAGCCCGGTACGGTCTTTTCGCATCTTCCTTTCCGCGCTGGTGATGAATACACGGCCGAAAAGGGTGTCCGCGCCATCCGTTCCCTTTATCAGTCCGGACTTTTCCGCGATGTGTCGCTCACTCAGGACGGCGACGTTGTGGTTGTTCACGTGATGGAGCGTCCGGCCGTAGCAACCATTGAAACGCACGGCATTAAGGCGTTTGACAAGGATGCGGTCGAAAAGAGTCTTCGTGACGTGGGGCTTGCCGAAGGCCGCATTTTCGACAATGCAACGCTCACCCGCGCCGATCAGGAACTGCGCCGTCAGTACCTCGCCCGAGGCTATTACGGGGCTTCTGTCAAAACGACGGTGACGCCGCTTGAACGCAACCGCGTGCGCATCACGGTCAATGTTGACGAAGGCAGCGCCTCGTCCATTGCTTCGATCCGCATTACCGGCAACCACCTTTACGATTCGGATGATCTGCTCGATCTGATGCAGCTCGGAACGCCGAACTGGTTCTCTTGGTACACCAAGCGCGACCTCTACTCGCGCGAAAAACTCGCCGCCGACCTTGAAACCATCCGCTCGTTCTACATGAATCAGGGCTATCTGGACTTCAAGATCGATTCCGTGCAAGTGTCGGTGGCGCCGGATAAGTCAAACGTTTACATTACGATCAACCTGACGGAAGGCGAAAAGTACACGATCCGCAGCGCTAAGCTTCAGGGCGATCTGCTCGGGCTCGATGATCAGCTCAACGCGCTCGTCACGCTCAAGGCCGGTGAAATCTACAACGCGCAGGCGGTCAAAGACGTTTCCACCGCGCTGACCGATAAGCTTTCAACGCTCGGTTATGCCTTTGCATCAGCCAACGCCAATCCGATTTCCAATGCGGAAGACCGTACGGTCGATATCGTTTATACGATCGATCCGGGACGCCGCGCTTATGTCCGCCGCGTGAATATCACCGGCAACAACCGCACGCATGACGAAGTCATTCGCCGTGAAGTTCGTCAGTACGAATCCGCCTGGTTCGACAGCGACAAAGTCAAGCTTTCGCGCGACCGTATTGACCGTCTCGGCTACTTCGAGACGGTGACTGCAGAACCTAAGCCTGTGCCGGGCACGCGCGATCAGGTCGACCTTGAAGTGAATGTGAAGGAGCGTCCGACTGGCTCCATTTCGCTCGGCGCCGGCTACTCCACGTCTGAAGGCATTATTTTGTCGGCAGGCTTCGCGCAGAACAACGTTTTCGGCACCGGCAATTCGGTGTCGGTCGACGTCAATACGTCTAAGTCGCAGCGCACGTATGCGCTCTCCGTGACGGAACCCTATGTGACGCCCGAAGGCATCAGCCGCACTTATGACCTCTATGACCGCAAGGTCGACTTGGAAGAGCTCGACGTTGCCGATGTGAAGTATGAAACCCGCGGTGCGGGCGTGTCTTGGGGCATTCCTTTCACTGAACTCGACCGCGTGTTCCTCGGTACCCGCGTAGAGTCGACGCACGTTGATGCGAATCCCAGATCGCCGCAGCGATATCAAAACTACGTTGAGAAGTTCGGTGATAATCCGGTGAGTGTGGCGCTCACGCTCGGCTGGTCCCGCGACAGCCGCGACAATTCGCTCGCGCCGACCCGCGGCGTCTATCAGCGCCTGTCCGGTGAATTAGGGCTCCCCGGTCTTGACATTCAGTACTACAAAGCCACTTACCAGTACCAGCACTACATTCCGCTCTCGCGTACCTGGACTTTGGCTCTTAACGGCGAGGTCGGCTGGGGCGACGTCTACGGCAGTACAGATCAGTTCCCCTTCTTCAAAAACTTCTACGTGGGCGGCATCGGCTCGGTGCGCGGCTATGATTCGGGCACGCTCGGTCCGAAGGATTATTCGGCCAATTCGGACGGCGACAATCTTGGCGGTGACCGCATGATTACCGGCAATATCGAAATCCTTGCTCCGCTCCCGGGCGGCGACCGCACGCTGCGAATCTTCGGCTTCCTGGATGCCGGCTACGCGTGGGGTTACGAAGGTGATCAGCACGGCAACTACACTCGTCAGAAGATCGACTTTGCTGATCTGCGCTATTCGACGGGCTTCGGCATTGCCTGGATTTCGCCCTTGGGCCCGCTCAAGTTCTCCATTGCATTCCCGCTCAATGACAAGGAAGGCGACGATACTCAGCGCTTCCAATTCCAGATCGGTACGGGCTTCTAAACCGTTTCCCTTCGTCGGCTGACTGACTTTAAGCCTTCTCAGACCGCTGCACCTCTTTTGGAGCTGCAGCGGTTTTGCGTCCTATTCCGATCAAAAAGGAAGCCTTCCCCCAATAATAGGAGAAGGCTTACAACCTTCCGGCTTTCCTCTCGGAAGGACGCGTCACCGGGTGCTAAGAGCCCGGCAGACCGCGGCAGAAAATCTTCCCCGCAGGAAAGAATGACGACATTCTATAAACGAATAGCGGCAGGTGAATTCACGTCGTAGGCGAATACAATGTTATACAAAAGAACTAGCCCTTAATGCGCTGATTTACAGGATTTGAAATTTATTAGTACAAACCCTAATTATGCAAACACGGCTGAACGGCTCTCAGATAAGGTGAGGATCCGAAATAGGCAGGATCAAAAACCATAAGGAAAAGGTCAAAGACGGACGGCGGCCAGGTCGTTTTGTTAATATGACCGATTCCGTTCGAGGCGCCCGATAAGGTGCTGAAAACAACAAAAATGATTCGATAAGGAACATCCTCGCCGTGGAACTTCTCAACACGCTCGTCTCTGCCGTCAATAATGTCCTCTGGTCATACGTCCTGATCGTCATGCTGGTGGGATTGGGACTTTGGTTTTCTTTCCGCACAGGTTTTGTGCAGATCCGCCATCTGCGTGAGATGGTGCGTCTGGTTGCGGAGGGCGCAACAGCCAAGACAAAGAAAGGGCATATCTCTACCTTTCAGGCCTTCTGCGTTTCCACGGCGTCGCGTGTCGGCGTGGGCAATATTGCGGGCATTGCCATTGCCGTTGTGGTCGGCGGTCCGGGTGCCGTCTTCTGGATGTGGGTCATAGCGCTCTTAGGCGCGGCAACGGGGTTTGTGGAATCGACCCTTGCGCAGATCTACAAAGTTCCGCGCCGCGGCGGCGGCTTCGTGGGCGGTCCGGCTTACTACATCGGGAATGCCTTGGGCTCTCGGTGGGGCGCCTGGCTCTTTTCCGTGCTGATATCCGTCACTTACGGCCTCATTTTTAATTCAGTGCAGGCCAACACGATGGCGCTCTCGCTCAAGGCATCCTTCGATGTGGATCCGGCTTGGACAGGGTTAGGCATCGCAGTTCTGACGGGGCTGGTGATTTTCGGCGGCTTGAACCGCATCGCACGAGTGGTGGGATGGATGGTGCCGCTGATGGCAGGGGCTTACCTGCTCCTTACTGCGGTGGTCACCGTGATGAACATCACGCTCGTTCCGGAAGTTCTGCTCTTGATCGTCAAGAGTGCTTTCGGTGTGGACGCAGTAACCGGGGCTGCTTTCGGCATGGCGCTCATGACGGGTATTAAGCGCGGTCTCTTTTCCAACGAAGCCGGTATGGGTTCCGTGCCTAATGCTGCGGCGACGGCGGATGCGTCCCACCCCGTCAAACAAGGTTTGGTGCAGGCCTTGGGCGTCTTTGTTGACACCATGTTCGTCTGCACGGCCTCGGCCATGATTGTTCTCCTCTCGCCGGATTGGCACGGCGCTCAGCTCACTGGGATCGAACTCACCCAGCATGTACTTACGGGGCAGCTCGGCGCTTGGACCAACACCTTTATGACGGTGATCGTTCTCTTCTTTGCTTTCAGTTCGATCATCGGCAACTACTTTTACGGCGAGGTGAACATGGACTTCATCAGCCGTCGGCCGATAGCGAGCTGGATTTTCCGCGGCTGCGTGCTGGTGATGGTGTATTTCGGCAGCGTCGCGAGTCTCAATATTGTCTGGAATCTCGCTGACCTCTTTATGGCCTTGATGGCGATGCTCAACCTCGCAGCCATCGCTCTCCTTGGCCGCTACGCATTTGCGGCAATGAAGGACTATTTCAAGCAGCGCTCAGAGGGGGTGGAGAACCCTGAGTTTGATCCGTCTGTGCTGCCGGCCACCCGCGGCATCGTCTGCTGGCCCCGCAAGAAGGACGAAGAAGTGAATTAGTTCTGCGGAAGCATTTCGTAATATTTGCTTCACAACTTTCATGATTTGCGGCCGTCGAATGTGTTTGCATTCGACGGCCGCGCGTTTGCACCCCTTCGATTGGGGGAGTCGGGTTAACCCCCGAGACAACACCATGTATACCTATTTATTGGTAAATAGGAACCGCCTATCGTTTCTGTATCCCTGTGGCAGTAGCTCACAACAGAGTTGAGAGTGGTTCTCAATTAGAACTAGACCTCTCCCATCAGAGGTCTTTAAGGATGCTGTAAGGAAAAATACAATTTCACACGAATAAAAAAATACCGCCGAGATGGAAGCCCATCAGACACCCGTTGAAGGGCTGCGGCGGCAGAGCATTCAAATGCTCTGGAAGGAGACCTCTTATGAACACGAAGCCTATGTTGACGGCTGTTGCCGCCGCGCTCTTTTCTCTGGGCGCATGCGTTTCCGCTCAGGCCGCGGATCTGTCGACCTGCACGACCTGCCACTCCAATATCACCAAGGCGCACGCCGGCGCCGCGCACAAGGACATTGCCTGCACGTCCTGCCACTCGGGCGTTGATCAGCACTTGAAGAAGGTGACGGATCGTCCGACGGTCAACATGGATCCGGCTACCTGCGGCGGGTGCCCTCCGGGGCCGGACAAAACTCCTTCAGAAGGCGCCTAATGGCCCGGCTCCCGATCCGTTCTTTGACCGCGCACTCGGCGCCCATGGCTTCACGGTCGAGCATGATCTGCCGCGCGCCCATGTGTGGATGGCCATCGACCAGTTCATCGTTGACCGTGCATTCGGCGGCCGCTTCGAACCCAAGGACGGCTGGCTCTATGCCACGCTCGACGGCGGCAAGTCCTACAAGGTTTGGGATGTTCTGAAGGACAACTATCCGGACAACAACGCGCAGAAGGTCCACAAGCCCGGCACCGCGGCCGCTGCCAATGCCGTCTGCTGGTCGTGCAAGTCCACCGACGTCATGATGGACTGGGCCTACCTTGGCGACAAGGTGGAAGGCGCTCAGTTCAGCCGTTCTTCGAATCCGGTTGATGTGGTCCGCAAGGTCAATCACGCCATCAACTGCAACTTCTGCCATGATCCGCATACTGCTCAGCCGCGTGTTGTCCGCGATGCGCTGATTGATGCCGTGACGCGCGACGACAAGTCCGTGCCGAACGTCTACCGCGATGTTGCTGCACATCCGACGAAGCTCGATGTGAAGGATGTGGGCGTTCGCGGCTTCACCCGCAAGGTCGCCTATATGGACAAGGCGGACTCCAACCTCATGTGCGCTCAGTGCCACGTCGAATACATCTGCAACCCGGGCTTTGATGCCAAGACGGGCGCTAAGATCGGCTTCGACAGCCGCCTGACCAACCACTTCCCGTTTGTCAATGCCGACGAGATCGAGCAGTACTACGACAAGATCGGTTTCCGTGACTTCAAGCACAACCTTACGGGCGCAGCGCTCGTGAAGATGCAGCATCCGGACACTGAAACGTACTTCGGCTCTACGCACGACAAGGCCGGCGCTACCTGCGCTACCTGCCATATGCCTAAGGTCAAGGACGAAAAGACCGGCAAGATGTACACGGTTCACTGGGCTACCTCGCCGCGCCACTACATGCAGGAAACCTGCTTGACCTGCCACAAGGACAAGACCGCCGAACAGATGAACAAGGCGATCGATGCCATGAAGGGTCACTATGACGGCAAGGTTCGCGAAGCTGAAGCCCGCATGAACGACATGTTCAATGCCTTCGAACTCGCGATTGCCTCGGGCGTTGATGAAAAGACGCTGGATGAAGCTCGTAAGCTCCACTCCTCGGCTCACATCAATTGGGAATACTGGACGGCCGTCAACGGTGCGTACTTCCACAATCCCGAAGAAGCTCAGCGCAGCCTCGCCAAGAGTGCCAAGGCCGCTTCCGATGCGACCGCTCTGCTCCGCAAGGCCATCGCTGCCAAGGCTTCCGCCAAGGCCGGCAAGTAATAAGGCCTTTGAAGGCTGAGTCAAGTGAGAGTGTCGATTGAAAACGACGCTCTCACTTAGAGAAAGAAAAGCGGCACCGCACCGGTGCCGCTTTTTTTCGCTACAGTAGCGTTTCCACTGATCTTTCCGCCAACACCATGACCTCCACCTGGCTTCTCTACGTTATCTGCGCTTTGATGCTGCTTGCCGCCATTGCTGCGGTGCTCCCAACAGTTCTGCGCACTAAGAACGATGTGAACGGCGAAGCGCTTGATCGCGAAGCGACCGCTTTGGCCACCAAAGCGCTGCAGGCAGAAAAAGCCAAGCTTGATGCTGACCGATCGCTCGGGCGCATCTCAGAGGCTGAGTACGAGTCGCTTTTAACAGACCTGCGCCGCCGCGTGATTGAGGAGCAAAAGCCCGCTGCGGATCCGACCGGAGCGCCGTCGTCCTCAGCGAATGCCAAGCCCTCGACGCGGCTTTCCCGCGTGCAGCTGGCCGTTTCGGTAGCAGTGCTCATCACCGTCGTTGCGGGGGGCTCCTACGCGTTTCTCGGGTCTCCCGAGATGCTCGAATTAACGAATGCCCAAAAGGTGATGGAGGGCAACGCCTCAGCAGAGTCCATCGAAGCGTATCTGAAGACTGCGCCCAAAGACGGCCGTGCCTGGGTGCTCTTCGCACACAAGAAAATTGAGGCGGGCGACTTCCGTGCTGCGGCACGTGCGCTTCGCACGGCCAGAGAAGTCGAACCGAAGATTGCTCGTGACCGTGACGTGATGCTCGAATACGGCGCTGCAGTGCTCACGGCTCAGGAGTCCGATTGGTATGCCGACGCCAACCGCGTGGTTAAGGAAGCGTACGGACTGATGGCGGATGATCCGCGCGCGGAACGTCTCGCGGTGATGGCGGCCATTGCTGCCGAGGATTGGGCATGGGCCGTCGATGTGGTTCGTGCAATGCTCCCGCGCATTCCGCCCGACAGCGGTGAATACATGCAGGCGCGTGAAACGCTGGTGATGCTTGAGGCGCGTGCCAAGGCGGCGGCTGACCAGAAAAAAACGGAAGTGAAGCCTTAAATCCGGATCTGCGGCAACGGAGCGCCTTTGGGGAAGCTCGTCGCCGCGGTCAAGCCCCACAAACAAAACGGCGCTCTGAGGGAGCGCCGTTTTTTTGGGGAGGGATTAATACGACTTCTTAGAGCTCAGCCCAGAAGATCAGAAGCAGTGCCTGACCGGTCAGAATGCGCAGGAACATTGCGAGCGGATAGACCGTTGAGTACGCCACAGCGGAGCTGTTCTTTTCTGAGAGGGTTGCCGCGTAGGCGAGTGCCGGAGGATCCGTGGTGGTGCCGGCCATCATGCCGACGATTGAGAGGTAGTTGAGCGAGAAGAATCTGCGTGCAACATAGCCTACGATGAGCAGCGGAAGCATTGTGATGCAGAGGCCAAGCGCCATGTAGGCAAATCCCTCGCCGGAAACAAACGCCTGCAGGAAGCCGTCGCCGGCGGCAAGCCCCACGCTGGCCAAAAAGAATGCAATGCCGAGCTCGCGGAGCATCAGGCTCGCCGAATTGGTGGTGTAGGTAGCGAGCCGCAGATTCGGTCCGTAACGTCCGAGCAGAATGGCCACGATCAGCGGTCCGCCGGCCAAGCCGAGCTTCACCGGCACCGGAATGCCGGGGATGGCAATCGGCAGGACGCCGGCAAGGATGCCCAGTGCGATGCCCACGAAGATCGAGATGATGTTCGGATGGTCGAGTTTGTGCGACTGGTTGTGACCTGCAG
>OATH01001217.1_pt1 | contig 10376 bp, 7 predicted proteins | sample 1494971 | NCBI WGS metagenome assembly OATH01 (sample SAMEA2579949, study PRJEB22360) | human gut metagenome
ATTTAATTGTATCTTGATTATACGAATTTTCAAGTTTCTATTATACTTTTAATTTCAATTTAAAAATCCCATAAACTTTTGACTCTATCTTTTCGATTCACATCTACCGCTTTTCCTTTACTCCATACTCTTCAAAGACTCCACCATATCAATATGATTCAATACACGATTTGTAATCAGATTTACGATAACTGCAAAACCAAAGGACAATATCACCGTATACAGATAGCTTATGGGACGTATCGTCACAGCGAAATGGATCGACGGCATATTCAGCACATACGTAAGGCTCTGTGCAAGTATCGTACCGGCAGGAAGCCCAGCCAGAATACCCAGAAATGTCAGAAGCAGCGTTTCCTTATTCACATAGGAATGCACTTCCTTATCATAAAAGCCCAGCACCTTAATCGTCGCAAGCTCCCGTACCCGCTCTGATATATTTGTTGTGGACAATGTGAACAGAACAACGAAGGCAAGAGCGGCAGCCATGGCTAAAATCAGATAGACAACCGAGGTTATCAGGGAAAAGGAGGTTTCAAACGCATCCTGCATCGACGAAGTGCTTACAACAGACAACACACCCTCCCTGTCCTCCAGCTTCTGCACATAGCTGTCCTTCTGCTGTTTACTGATATCGCCCCTAAAATTCGCCAGCACTGCATTATCCTCATAAGAACCAAACAGCGTCTTATAGGTGTTTTTACTCATATAGATGGTATTTCCCAGATAATTCTGAACGATTCCCGTGACCTTCACACGCTTTTCCTTAAAATCGCTGTTCTGCACACGTATCGTATCCTTCAAAGAAAAATCTAAAACCTGCGATGCATTCTGCGTCACATATACATCGCCCATTTCAAGCGTTACCGGATCACCGTTCAAATCCTCCAGTGAGAGATACGAAGCCACATCCGCCTGTTCGGGAAAGACCATCAGCTGTACGCGTTCTTCCTTATTTCCACTGCTCTTGATTGTGGCATTATCCACCAGCAGCGCCAGGCACTCGCTCACCTCATCATCCCTTGAAAGCGATTGGTATACATGCTCATCATCCGTCATCACCATGAGATCATAGCGGTAAATATGCTCATACTGTCTCGGAATCAATGCACTGACGGAATCATTGATCGCCATGGCGCACAGCACCAGCGCACTGCAGCCCATAATCCCGAACACCGTCATCAGCATTCGTTTCTTATAGCGAAACAGATTCCTTGCCGTAACCTTATTCAAAAACGTCAGATTTCTCCATAACGGACGTATCCGCTCCAGCAGAACTCTTGCGCCTGTTCGTGGCGCCTTAGGCCGCATCAGTATAGCCGGCATATGCTTCAGCTCTCCATGAACCGCAATCCACACGGCAATCAGTATCCCGCCGGTAAACAATGCGATTCCACCGATTCCATACCATGCGTCAAACTGCAGACTGTAATTCGGAAGCAGGTATAATGTCTGAAAGATACTGAACACAAACTTCGGAAGCAGAAGGAAGCCGCCGATATCCCCGATGATACCTCCCAGCAGACAGGCACTTCCCGCATACAGGAGATATTTCTTCATGATTTCTATATTTCGAAACCCCAGCGCCTTGTAGGTTCCAATCAACAGGCGTTCTTCCTCCACCATTCTGGTGATCGTCGTTAACGCAATCAGAATCGCAACCGTGAAAAATACAATAGGAAAGGCTGTGCCAACCGCCTCGATGGAAGCCGCATCACTTTCGATATTGCTGTAGCTGGAAAGTGAGGAGCGATCCTGAATGTACCACTTCGGATGCTCGATGGAAGAGGTATCCACATATGCGGCGGCCTGTGGATCAATTGCATATGCCGCAAGCTTCATCTGCTCCACCAGCTCATCATAGCGCCTGTCCTCCTGCTGCTGCTTCACATCCTGTTCCAGCGTTTCCTTCGTCCGTTTGATCAGCGCCTCATATTCATCCGAATACGACGCCATATCCCGGCTGCCCTTCACCTGTACATAGGCTGCCGTATAGGCAGGGATAGAAATACCGTCCTCCCTGATAAAGCATACGTAGCGGCTTGCCGATATGGAGCGAAACGATGCTGCCCCGTCTTTATTGTTCAAATCCGAAGGGTCCTGCACGATGGCAGATATGGTATAAGTACTTTTAATCTGTGATGATTCATGAAACTGAATCGTATCACCGATTGTTTTTTCACTGTCATCCGCATAGGTTTTGGAAACAGCGATCTCTTTCTCGTTTTCAGGCAGCCTCCCCTTCAGGAGATAAGGTGTATTCAACTGTCCGCCCAGTGTCTGTACATCCGTATTCTGTGAACTGCCCTTTACGGAGGTATATACCGTTTCGCGATAGACACCTTCTGCACGCTCGATTCCATCCGCCTTTCGCAATGCCGCGAGATCGTCCTCATCCAGCCCCATCGTTGACACTATCTGAATATCGAATACCTGCTGTGCATCGTAAAACTGATCCGCACTGTAGCGCAGATCGTCACAGGCAGCCTTCAATCCGCTCAGCATCATGACACCAAGCGCAGTGATAATCAGGATGGAACAAAAGCGCTTCTTGTTGCGGAATATCGTTCTGCGGATATCTTTACCGGATGCTTTCATTATCATCACCACGCAATTTCGGAAACCGGCAGCGGTGTATTGCGTACCATTTCACTGACTGCCCCGTTTTTAAAGCGTATGATGCGATCCGCCATCTGTGCAATAGCCGCATTGTGTGTGATGATGAGAACGGTCATCCCTGCCTGGCGGCTCAGCTTCTGTAACAGCCCCAAAACCATACGCCCGCTTTGATCATCCAGCGCGCCGGTCGGCTCATCGCAAAGCAGCAGCTTCGGTTTTTTGGCAATGGCTCTGGCAATGGCGACCCGCTGCTGTTCTCCTCCGGAAAGCTGCCCGGGGAAATTACTGCTTCGATGTGACAATCCGACGAGCTTCAGAATTTCTCCTGCATCCATGCTGTCCTTCTTCATCTGATTTGCCAGCTCGATATTCTCAAGGGCGGTCAGATTCGGTATGAGATTATAAAACTGAAACACAAAGCCGATATCATAGCGCCGGTATTCCACCAGCTGTCTGTGATTGCAGGCGGTGATATCTCTGCCATCCACAAGCAGTTTTCCACTGGTAGCGGTATCCATACCGCCCAGAATATTCAATGCCGTCGTCTTGCCGGCACCCGATGGTCCCAGGATGACCGCAAGCTCGCCCTGCTCTATGGTAAAGCTGGCACCGTCCAGGGCTCTGGTTACGACATCTGCACTGTGATAATGCTTTGCGATGTTGTCAAATGTGATATATGCACTCATAAAGTCCTCCATAATTCCTATGAACTATTATAAAATGGAACGTAAAGCGTATCAATAAACAATATGCGACATGCTGTTGAGTGATTGAAATACAGTGGCCGGCATGGTATCATAAAGCAAGGTAAAGCGTAAAAGAAACGCTGTGCAGGCAGCCTTGCATGATTAGAAATGAGAATATGCGATACCGCTGTTACGCTTTTGATTATGATGTTCATTCGCAAGCCCTATTCCCGTGATACGCGTTCCTCATCTGTACGTTTACCAGTAAAATCATACATAAGTGCCACATACATGTTTTGCAGTGTTATAAATTACACAGCAAACGATTCTTTCAGAAGTATGTATTCCCGTTATTCCATCCGATTCTATGCCAGCATAGCTGTCTTACCATACAAGAAGCAACCCGACAGCGGCATAGAACGAAGCAGCTTTGCTTAGGAAATACGTGTACCACCCCTATAAACGTCAAGGGTTTTCCTAATAGTGCTGCGTAAAGAAAGGAACTACCACCATGAAAAAACAGCCGCAGATTACAGAACAGACAAAGGACAAGCTGCGCTCAGCCTTCTGGACGCTTTATTCCAGTAAGCCGATTGATAAAATCACCATAAAGGAAATCACAGATCTGGCAGGCTATAACCGGGGAACCTTCTATTTATACTATAAGGATGTCTATGATATCCTTGCATCTATAGAGGCTGAGCTGCTGCAGGCATCTGAACAGATTCTTGAAACAGCAAGAGAAAGCGAGCTGTCCGGGTTAAAAAATCATATGAGCATGATTATGGAGCTGGCCAGGAAATATTCCGCCTATGTAAGTGTATTGCTGCGGGACCCTTCCAGCAATCAGTTCAGCAGGAAGCTGCGGGAAATGATATGGCCAATACTGCGTCCGTATGTAATTCAGCATCCCTGTACCAGACAGGAGGAAAGCATTCTGGAGGAATTTTACCTCTGCGGTCTGCTTGCCGCAATTTCAAGCTGGGTCAAAGAGGAGGAGCCGCTCCCCATTGATCAGTTTATCAGCTTTGTGTTATCAAATATACTGCCATTCAGCAGGGAAGCCTGAACACAGTATAGTGCAGGCAATCAGGAAGGTATGCAGGAAGCATCGGTATACTGATGTTGCGCATACAGAATCGTGAAATCTGTGGATTATCCACATGTATATAGGAGAATCGAGCCAGCTGTGAATTGCATATATGCATACCGGGCTGCAGGAAATCATGGAACTGTCTTATGAGGTGTGCGCATGAATTTTGTAATGAGATGAGAGGGTGACGATATGAGGATAGCTATTGTAGAGGATGAGAAAGATTTAGCCTTGGAGCTGCATGCACTCCTGCAGAAGCTGGGCAGCCACAGCATTGATATGTGTCCCGGCGGAGAGCAGTTTCTATTCGCATGGGAGGAACAGCCCTATGATCTTGTGTTTCTGGATATACAAATGAAGGGTATGAACGGTTTAAAGATAGCCCGCAAGGTGCGGGAAAAGGACGCACACGCCTATCTTGTGTTTCTGACAAATGACCCCTCCTTCGTATTTGAAGGCTATGAGGTAAATGCCGTCCGCTACTGGCTGAAGCCGGTACAGGAGGAAAAGCTCTGTCAGCTGTTGGATCAGCTGGAAGCACCGAAAGCGTATCTGTTATGGTCCATAGATGGAGAACTGCGCAAGCTGTATGAGGAGGATATTTATTATTTGGAAAGTGATGCACATTATGTGCGCTGTCATCACCGCAAGGGGATCTTCCGCATGAAGGGCAGCTTTCAAAAGGAATGTGCCGGACTTTCCGGCGACTTTCTGAGCTGTCATCGCAGCTACTGTGTGAATCTGAATCACATCCATGCACTGCGCAAAGACGGCTGTATGCTGGATAATCAGGAATGCATCCCGGTAAGCAGAGGAATGAAGCAGCGGGTGCAGGAGGAAATTATGAAGCGCTGCAAGCGGGATTTGTTATGCAGATTTTGATACTGCTGCCGCTGCTGGTTCACCTGTGGCTGCTTCGGAAGCAGAGAAACAGACTGCTGTGGGAGGCTGCCGCTTCCCTGATCGTTTTTTCTGCAATCCTGTATACGGGGGATCGCCGGCTCTATGCGGCATTTCTTCTGCTTATTTTTATCATGGATACAGGCGGGGAGTATATCCTGCATATCATCGTACCCGTTTTTATCCTGCTGACCTGGCCGCTTTCGTATGCCCCCTTTGTCTGGACACTGCTGGAGCTTGTGCTCGTACTCTATGATAAGCTGATGATCCGCAGCTATGAACAACAGCTGCAGGAATATCAGAATAAGGTATTTGACCGGCAGGTGCAGGAGGTGGAGCATATGTATACCACCATGCGTGCATGGCGGCATGACTATCATAATCACCTGCAGAATCTCAAGGCGAAGCTGCGGAAGGCGGAGCTGGAGGAATCGCTGAGCTATCTGAATGAGCTGGAACAGGAGCTGGATGATATCCGGCAGCTGGTGGAAACCGGGAATGCCAATATGGATGCAATCCTCAACTCCAAGCTTTCTCTGGCACTGGCGCAGGGAATCGATATCAACGTGAAGGCTAGCGTTCCCGAAAGCATACCGTTTCAGGATACGGATATGTGTGCTCTGCTGGGGAATCTGGCGGATAACGCGGTGGAGGCCTGTGCCAAGGTAAAGGAGCAGCCGTTTTTACGGCTGTATATCGGTCTGTACAAGGGACAGCTGTATATCTCCTGTACCAACGCCACCAGTGAAGCTGTACGTAAGCTGGATGCGGACTATGTGACAAAAAAACGCGGCAATCACGGACACGGGTTAAAGCGTATGAACCTGATTGTTGAAAAATATGACGGCTTTATACAGCGGAAAAACGAGCCCGGAGTATTTCTTACGGAGATCATGCTGCCGCTGCAGGAATCCGACAGAACCCGAAAGTGAAATGCTGTGGGGAACACAGAGGTATTCTCTGCTGTATGCATAATTACGAACACAGCGAAATCCGCTTTATGTTGTACTGCCCTATATCCGATTATCGAGGAGGTATACAACCATTCGTGTACGAAAATCTGCAATTCGTGCACGTTTTGTTATTATTGCGAGCTTTTGCTTTATACTGTAGTTGTGAGGTGAGAATATGAAAAAAACGATACCGGGAAATATGCTGTATCTGCTTAAAATTTTATGGAAAATCGACCGTCACACCTTTTGGAGCATGCAGCTTCACATACTGCTTGGCGCGATCGTCCCCTTTATTTCTGTACTGATTCCCAGTGTGATTATAAATCTGCTGCTGAAGGAACGCTCGCTATCAGATTTTGTACTTGTGCTGGGAGGGCTGTTGCTGCTGTATGGAATCCTGCAGGGACTGGTCAGCTATTTAAACGAATACAATGCATTTGCGTTTATCAAAAGCCGGGGGTTGTATTTTGTCCGTAACGTATATATGGGAAGAGCACATCTGGACTATGCTCAGCTGGAAAATGAGGAATATAAGAAAATACTGGAGGATGCGGTAGAGGCGATCGAGTCCAATAACAGCGGACAGGAGGGAATGTTCCATGACTTCATTATCTTTGCCACATCACTTCTGGGACTGGTGCTGTATGCACTGGCTAGCTCTGGACTCAGTATATGGTTTGTACTTGGTCTGCTTCTGCTAGTGGTTTTGCAATATGCATTGTTTTCCATTGCCAGACATTATGAATATTCACACCGCTCAGAACTGGATGGCTATCTTATCGAAACACGCTACCTGAATCAGATTGCATATGACACAGCGGCAGGCAAGGATATTCGCCTGTATCAGCTGCAGGAGTGGATCAATGATAAATTTGAACATGTAAACCGCCTGATCGCCCGTATTCGCACCAGGGATTACAGTGCCTATATGCTGGTGGATACGCTGGGAGTGCTGCTGGATTTTGTGCGGGATATCGCCTGCTATGCATTTTTGATCAACCGGCTGATTGCAGGAATGGCGATTGATGAGTTTGTATTCTATCTCGGTATTATTTCCGGCTTTTCCCTCTGGTTTAAAAAGGTGGAGGAAAGCTATGCGAGAATGTCGGTGAACAATGTACTCATCAATCGGATGCGTACGGCATTGCATATGAAAAACAGGATGCATCACGGCAGCGGTGTCAAATTGGATCAGAAAGAGATTACGATTACCTTTGATCACGTGTCCTTCTCCTATCCGAATCAGGATAGAAGCATACTGGAGGATGTTTCCTTTACCCTGCAGGATGGAAAAAAGCTTGCACTGGTCGGCGCAAACGGAGCCGGGAAAAGTACGATCGTAAAGCTGATTCTAGGCTTTTATACACCAAGTGCGGGGAATATTTATATCAACGGCACGGATATATGTGAGCTGGATCTGGATGATTTGTATACGCATATCACAGGTATTTTTCAGGATGCAGTGATGCTCAGCTATTCCATTGCGGAAAATGTAAGCATGCAGGATATTTCTGACACCGATCTACAGCGGGTGAAGGACTGTCTCAAGCGCTGCGGACTCTGGGAGTTTATATCCGCACTTCCGCAGCAGGAGCTGACGCATATCGGCAAGGATATCGAAGAGGATGGAATTCAGCTGTCCGGAGGTCAGAAGCAAAAGCTGTTTATGGCCAGAGCGCTGTATCGCGACTTCGGGTGTCTGTTGCTGGATGAGCCGACAGCTGCACTGGATGCACTTGCGGAAAAAGAACTGTATGAAAGCTATCATGAGCTGACACAGGGAACCTCCAGTCTGTTTATATCTCATCGGCTGAGCTCCACAAGATTCTGTGATGAAATTCTCGTGCTGGATCAGGGGCATATCGCAGAGCGGGGAAGCCATGATGAGCTGCTGGAAAAGCAGGGGATTTATGCGGCGATGTTTCAGGCACAGTCGCAATATTATGAGAAAGAGGGTGACGGATGTGAATGCATGGCAGGAAATTAAAAAATTCACCGGTATAGTCCGGTTGAGCAATTCGCATATTGTCTGGATCTGGGCCGGCTATGGAATTACGAATGCGCTATCTCCGTTTATCACCCTGTATTACTCCGCAGAAATTCTGAATCAGCTGATTGTAAAAGAATATACGGCTGCATTTCAAACGGCGCTTCTCATGTGCACAGGGGTACTGTTCTGTTCCCTGCTGGCAAAGGCGTTTTATAACCGTCTTAAGGTTATCTGCCGAACAGCGGTACAGCGAATTGATCAGAAGCTGCTGTATAAGGCGATGTGCATGGAATATGAGCGTATGGAAACACAGGAAACCATGGATACGCTAAGAAGAACACGCAATTCCAGCAATGGCTCCGGTAAGATTGACTCCGCAATCGAGAATTTCGCATTATGCAGTTCCTCACTCTGTACGATCCTTCTGGCACTGCTTGCGTTAGGTACTTTGATGCTGCAGATTCGCACCTGGGATATATACCTTCTTCTTCTGCTGGCGGTTTTGGCTGTATTTCTGTTATTTAAAAATACATTCGCAAAGAAGCACGGCGCTCTTCTCGAAAAGCTGTGTAAGGAAAATGATCATAACAATGCTCTGGTTAATTACCTGTGGGGTTTGTTCTACAGGATGGAAACGGCTAAGGAAATCCGTCTTTATCATATGGATGCTTTGTTTGAAGCGAAAAATGATGAGCTTATGCAGGATCCGGCTTTCCGCAGCTTCGGCAAGGATAACGGAAAGCTGCTGTTTCAAAGTGATCTGCTGGGGCAGGTGCTTTCCTTCAGTGCCTACATGTATGTAGCTACTCTGGCCATGCGTTCCATCATATCCATCGGACAGGTGTTGTATATGGCGGGAATCATCCTGAAGGCAGTGGATGCGATTGCAAACTTTCAGGTAGACTATGCACAGCTTCGCCATCAGCTCTCCTATCTGAATGCGTTTTATGATTTCCTGCATCTTCCCAATATGCATTATGACGGAACGCTTCCCATTGAAAAACGGGATGATGGAGAATATGAATTTGAATTCCGTCATGTTTCCTTTCGTTATCCGCAACAGAAAAATGATGTCCTGCATGACGTGAATATCCGGTTTCATGTAAAGGAAAAGCTGGCGATTGTGGGGATGAACGGTGCAGGGAAAACCACGATTGTGAAGCTGCTTTGCCGGCTGTATGATCCAAGTGAGGGAGAAATATTATTAAACGGAATCAATATCCAAAAGTACGATTATGCAGAATATACAAGTATCTTCTCTGTTGTGTTTCAGGATTTTGCACTGTTTTCTTATCCGCTGGATGAAAATGTTGCCGGAGCATCTACACCGAACGATAAAAGGATTGCGTCTGTCCTGCAGCGTCTGGATATCTGGGAGCGCATCAAGTCGTTTACATATCAGGAGAACAGTCTTCTGTTTACGAATTATGCGAATGGTGTGAATGTGTCCGGCGGAGAGGCACAAAAGCTGGCTATTGCCCGAGCTTTGTATAAGGACGCTCCCTTTGTAATTCTGGATGAGCCAACCGCCGCACTGGATCCGCTGTCGGAGGCGGAGATTTATGAGCATTTCGATATGCTGGTAAAAGGAAAAACAACCCTGTACATCTCTCATCGCATGAGCTCCTGCAAATTCTGTGACCGCATCATTGTTATGAAGCAGGGGAAGGTGGAGGAAGAGGGGACACACGATACTCTGCTGAAGGAGAATGGCGTGTATGCACAGCTCTGGAATGCGCAGGCGCAGTATTACAGTGAGTAATGGTGTTTCTTATGGATTTCTTAAACGTGAACATCTGTTGGTTAAGGCAGCAGCATATGAAATTCTGTAAACCATTCCGGTATTGAAAAGAGAATTCTGAAAAATGGATGCCGCCTTTTATTTGTTATTTGAAAACAGGATATATAATAGAAAGCATGCGCTTTAACATTTGCTAACAGAATTTTAAGAAGCGTGATGCTACAATTTACTAATTTATTTAGAATTTCTTAAATAATTACAGCTTTATTGGGTGTCTTTCGTTAGCATATCAATGCTAGTAATTCTAAGTGGCAGTAAATAATTATTCAAATTTTACCAAAAACATGTTATTATATAAATGTTGATATATATGTACAATTACTACGTATTATAA
>OATH01001230.1_pt1 | contig 10236 bp, 10 predicted proteins | sample 1494971 | NCBI WGS metagenome assembly OATH01 (sample SAMEA2579949, study PRJEB22360) | human gut metagenome
GAAGCGGCTATAATAGCTATAAATATTTAGTTAAATGTCAACAATACAGTACACTAGAGGTCATAAGTGTGATTACAAAAAACAGGTGCATGAAGAAATGCTGGATGCTTCTGTTGCAGAGGTGATTAGTAAACTGGTTAGTAATCCTAAATTTTCGGATTTAATCCGCAACAAAATAAATATGGAAGTAGATACTAGTGCATTAGATCAGGAAATAGAAAATTATAAAATACAATTAAGAAAGCTATATCATAATAAAGATACTATTTTATCAGATATGGATTCTCTTGATTATGAGGATAAGCATTATCAGCGAAGAAAAACAGATTTAGAGAACCATTTGTACAAGACTTATGATAAAATAGATGATGCAGAGGAACTGCTGGTATCTGCAAAGGCTAAGAAACGCTCTCTGCTGGCAGATAAGATTACAGGGGATAACATTTACAAGGCACTCGTGTTCTTTGATAAATTGTATGCTCAAATGAACGAAGCAGAGAAACGGGAGTTCCTGTCGCAGTTAGTGGATAATGTGCAGATTTACGAAGAACGCAAAGAGAATGGTCAGTGGCTGAAATCTATAGAATTTAAGTTGCCGATTATAGAAAAAGAGTTTACACTAGGTTTGGATAATGATACACAAAATGAGACGATAGTATTGATGTCAAAGGTTGAGAAATAGATGGCTTGGAATGCCTTGAAATAAGGGCATTCTAGGATTTGTGGACATGTTTTTGGAGAACGGGAATCCTCTAATTTGTGGGGAAAAATGGGATATTTGTGACGAAATTGTGATAGGGTTGAGTGGACAGATTAACTTTAGGGTAGGTTGAGTTGACAGGTTAGATATTTGGGGGTTGAGTGGATAGAAATGTTGTAATAGGCTACTCATCATATGATGAAATTACAAATATGATGAGTAGCCTATAAACAATTACAGCCCTACGGTCCAAAGAATGATGTGAAGATTTTTCTCTCCTTTGGGTGGAATGATGGATATCTTCATCCAGTCTTCTTTATTGCATGATGCTAGATTAGTACCAGAGTCATATCGTTTTAACTTAATGTTGGCATCTAAGTGTTGTATCTTTTTCATTCTAAAAGCAGTATATCTGATATATCTAATTATTCCACCGTGTCCACGACTTTTCATGTTTTTTATAGACGATTTATAGACGATTTATAGACGTTATTTTTAATTGTTACTTAGAAGTTCTTCCCAATTAACCGGAAATCCAACATGTTTCAATGAAATGTCTTTTTTATATTCTTCTACCATTGCTTTTAATGGAATTATAAATTTTGAATCCCACTTATTAGGTGTTGGATATAAATACTTTAATACCATTAACTGTGTGAAAAGCTTTCTATCTGGTTTAATAACACTTTCTTTTGGCATTGCTGGCATTGCTGGGAAAATCCAATAATATAATCTGGAATAATGTGCACACCTATTTCTCAGATCTGTTAAGCATCTTAACCAGCTTTCAAGCTGCTTAGGTATTGTCTTCATTTCTGCAGCTATTGCTTTTTTATCTTCTGTTACCATATCTTTGTAAAAGTATGAAAGCATTCCCATAGAGAAAAATTCTATAATTACCCATATTGGAAATTGTCCATCATAATTTGCTTTATGATGCTTTACTACTAATGTAGTCACGTTATCTTCAATGCAAGAGTCAATCTTCTCTTTGAATTTCTCTGAATTATGTTTACTAGAAAACATAACGCTAGACAAATAACCCAATGCACCATATTTATGTGCAACATAATATGCCAACTTTGTTCTCAGATTTATTTCAATATCCTCTATTGTTGAAAATATCAGACCCCTTAAAAGACTATCAAATTCATAAATTTTCTGGACTCTCGAAAATGTAACATTCGAGAAAAATTCACCGTCTTTCTTACGAAATGGAAGAAAATATGCTGATAATCTATAATAATTCGTTCTTTTCAAAAAATCTATGCATTCCTGCTTTTTATATTCTGAAATAAAAAACCCTTTATCTTTGATTAGCTCCAGCTGCTCTTCAAAAGTTGTTGGTTCCTTTAGATGCACTATGTTTCCTCTTTTCCGTATAAAAAATGTCTCCCCATGGGTCACATCACTTTCGTGAGAGGTGCGGGGAGTCCTGTTACTATTATAATATGCTAAGCTAATGAAAAAGTCAATCAAAAATCTAAAAAGTTACAATTCTGTCATATTACATCTAGTAGATGTTTCTTGCACCTTGACAAGACAGAACATATGTTCTATAATGTAGACATAAAATACAAAGGGGGGGACACTAATATGTTTTTTCCAATAATTAAGGTAAAGGATAAAAGGTTAGGATACGATCATATTGTTGGAACAAATTCACATGATTTGTTATATGTGGACGAAGAGACTGGAGGAATCCAATATTTAAACCTTCAATGCATGGCAGGAACAAAGGTATACAGTAAGGAAAAGGATAATGATTACCAATTCATAGGTAACCAACCAGATGAATGTATGCCATATGTGACTATAGAATATGTGAATTTTGAAGAACTAATAGATATGGCCGTTAAGAACATGCATGAGCAAACAGAAGCCAAGATAAAAATGGATCAAATGATAAAGAAGTACGTTGAAGAAAGAGAAAAGTGTCAAGACAAACTTGAGAATTCTATACAAGATACAAGTGGTATTCTTCCGTTTTAAGGAGATGATTCTTTGGGAATAAGGGCAAATAAGAGGCAATCGGAAATATATGACTACATAGTAGGGTATATACAAGAAAATGGATATGCACCTACATTACGAGAAATAAGGGCGGTATTCGGAATAAAGTCTACAGCAACAGTGCATTATCATCTTAAGCAGATGCATGATAAAGGTATGCTTAATATTAGAGATGGAGAGTCTAGAGCAATCCAAGTGGTAGGATATAAATTTGTGAAATGTAATTAATAATTGGCAGCTTGTAAGCAGGACTTGCAGGCTGTTTTATTATGGAAATTCTTCTGTTTGGTGGAGCGATGAATTAAAAACGTCATCGAAATGTGAATATGAAAAATAGACCATATTGATAGAAGATTTAAAAACCTTCTTCAAAAAGGTACTGTTGGTTAAATAAAAAGTTAAGTATGGCTCTAGCTCCCCACATGATTATGCATATTAACATGGTGGATAATGCATATATCAGAAGAAATTCGTGTATCTTGTCTATGCTGCAGGAACAAGAGGTTATTTGATGCAGACCTATAGCCATACTCATCCCCTTACGGTTTACTCTGTCTGCCCACATATTTTTTTACATTGACGTTTATAATCTTCAACAAGAGACTGGGGTGAAAGTATTTGCATCTTATCGGTAAACTGGAAAATCCAGCCCCAAAAGGTTGGACTTATCTGTATCTGCACAGTTGCAACGCAGTTGTTCTTATCTAGGCAAATCATTTTTGTATCTTCTCCAAACTTGTCATGAACCACACCAATCAGTGATTTATCGAATTGAAGTACTGCGTTTTCTGTGGGACCACCATACATCTTAAATACCTGCTCTGTATAAGAGGAGAGGCTCTCAGATGTGATGATGGCATCAGCACTGACTGGCTCATCGAGGATAGAAACCTGTTCCATGCGATCCACACGATAATTGCAGATGCCATCATATTTAGAAGAAAAGCACATCAGATAGTAATTATCTTCATTAAAGACTAGTGCCATCGGTTCAACCTGATATAGTTTTTTCTTTTTGCGATAAATGCGTTCGCCGTTTTCGTCCAAATCAAAGTAGTAGAAAGATACTTTTTGGTGTTTTTGTAGAGCATCTTCCAAGAATCCTACATTATAATAAATGGACTCGTTTCGATGTTTTCTGGTGTTGAAACAAACGAGATTTCTTTTTAACAGTTCCGCTTTGTGGTTACCACCGAGATTTGCAATTTTATCAATTAGTTCTGCGGATTTCTTTTCTGTAATAAATGCAGAAGCATGGACGGCATCCATCAGTATTTTGAGTTCCGGTAGACTGAATCCTCTGTCTTCCACGTAATATGCCTTGTTGTGCCCAATCATAGTGGACATAACTTCATAACCGTATTCATTTAGCATGGATATGTCGCGGCTTAAGGTGCGGCGGTCACAAGTAATTCCCATATCGGTAATACATTTGCAAATTTCAGATGTTTTCATGGGATGTTCTTCATCTGTTTCCTGTCGTAGCAATTCCATCAATTTAAGGAGTTTTATTTTTTGGCAGTTTTCCTTTTCCATGCTTTGCATTGATGTAGGGGGGAGTTGACGGTGTGGTAAAATGGCAAGTTGACTATATGCCGATGTAAATATGACAAGAGCTATATGAAGGGAGTCTATCACGTACGGTTTTGATAGAGGTTATCATAAGTTTCCAGTTATCAGGATTAACAAAATAAATATCGAAGCATAAAGATATTGAACCTTATTAATCCTGATAACAAATATACTATTTCAGCCCATAGAACATTTTGAAAACATCATCGTCATCGACATAATAATGCTCATCGTTGATATAATTGCTTAGTGGACTTTCTTTTGGTATAGCCGAAGCAATGGTCTTTCTTTTTTATTCGGTATCGGCATGTGCGTAAATTTTATGACAAGCTTGTCATAATTTATTATGGCAAGAGAAAACTTATGGTAAGTAGAACTGGCGAATGTACCGTTTCTATGCGAAATTCCCCAACCCAACTTTATATAATTAATGCTTCAAACCATTAAGCCAGTCCAGAAGGGATTTATCCTCGGTCCAATCTTTATTAGGTCTTTCAGGGATAACGTCCTTGCCGGATTTCATCTTGTCAAGAGCAGCTTTCTTCATTTTGATGCAGGTTTTCGAGTAGACTTCCGTTACCTTCAAATCAGTATGGCCGAGAAAGTCCCTGATGAAAATTGGATTTACATCTGCTTCCGTAAGGTGCATGGCCTTTGTATAGAAATGGAATACCACTTCCTCTTTTGGCTGATTTTTTAGGACATGCACAGATGAAAACTACACTTTCATTTCCCAGCTTGAATCTTACTCTCCTGATTATATACTAAAATCCTTGAGAATGAGATGTGAACTTTATTTATACAACATCACCCTAATCTTGCTAAATAAGATAAACAAAATATCCGTCGTCTTTTATTTATAGGCTTAATTAATTAAGACTTGTTCTTTTTTGAAATCGAGGCTTTGTAAATTTATACGAAAAAAATCAAGCATATCATTTTATAGAGCATGCCTTTTTTAGCGATTCGTCTAATTGTAATGTTGCGGGGATGATGCATTCTTCTCGAACCACGGAGTTCTCTTTAAATGAACGCATCAACATTTTCATGGCAGTTTGGCCAAGTAGTTTGCAATTACGTTTCAAGTAACTGTAAGGAATATTTGCGACATCTAGAGCATCTGAGTAGTCAAAACTAACACAATGGATATCTTTCCCAGGAACAATTCCTTTTTCAATTATTGCCTTAAAGAAGCCGTTAGCAACAATTCCATTACTTAAAAAAAATGCTTTTGGATACTTATTTTCAGTAACTATTCTACTTGAAATCTCATAAAACTCATGTGTTACAGCAGGTCCGTCTTCAAGAATAATACATTTTTCTTTTATGTTATGTTCGAGTAAGGCCTGCTTAAATCCTCTATATCTCTCTTTTCCAATATTTAGTTTCATGTCACTGAATAATCCACCGATTTCTGTAAAACCTGCTTTTATCAAAGCGTTTGTTAATTCATAAGCTCCATTATAATTATCAGTATAGACACCGTTCCAAGATGTGTTCTTCATTAATCGATCGATCATAACCACAGGGACGGACAAAGCTTCTAATTCCTTATTTATTTTTTCCATGCACTCATCATCGACATATCCTGAAGAAGTAGTAATTAAAAGACCTTTTATGTTCTGTTGGCGCATAATTTTCAGTGCCTTCAATTCGTATTCGATTTCATTCTGCGTGCAAGACAATACCAAGCTGTATTGTGTATTAGCCAAAACTTCATATATACCTTGCGTAACTTCGCCAAAAAAAATATTATCTGCTTTAGGTAAAATCCAACCTATAGTATAGCTATTCTTATTTGATAAACCTATTGCCATGGCTGAAGGAATATAATCATTTTTTTTAATGATTTCCAAAATTCGTTTTCGGGTTTTTTCATTAACATTTTTAGAACCGTTGATTACTCTCGATACAGTAGATTTGGAGACTCCTGCCAAGGCAGCTATTTCATTGATTGTCATAAAACATCCTCCTCTTATGGTTAAGGTATTTATATATAATGCTTAAACCTTAATTACTCATGATAATTTATTTAACAGCGGTTGACACCGCATAGTTACTGTATTTTTGATACTTTCTGCTTTCATCTAACAGGTAAGAAAAATGCATAAAAAAAGGACTACAAGGCTACAGATTTCGCAAAGAAAGTATGATGCATAAAACAGATGCTGCAATTCATTTGATAAAGAATGCATTAAATGCTGGTATAAAAGCTGATTATGTCCTTATGGACACATGGATTACTACGGAACCAAGGATCAAAGAAATTCATAAAACCGGTATAGATGTAATAAGTATGGTCAAACAGCTGAAACAACGCTATACCTATCAGAGCAAGCGTATCAGGTAAATAACCCGCACTAACTAAAAATGAATGCCACCTGAAATCAGATGGCATTGTTAACTCTGTTTCTTCCGTTGTTTGCAGCAGTCAGGAAGCGTTTCCGACCATGGCATAAGTTTCTTCAGTTCTTCTTCTGGAACATCATTCCGGGGATATTCTTTCAATTGTTCCATCAAGAACTTAAAATACTCAAAAGGATTCAGCCCATTGGCTTTCGCTGTTTCTGCGATAGAATACAGGAATGCACTTGCCTTTGCTCCTTTCTTGGAATCTATGATGTGCCAGCTGTGTTTCCCCACGCAGAATTTTTTGATGCTGCGTTCCGCGTCATTATTATCCAGCGGAATAATCGCTGATTCCAGAAAGACACGAAGGTATTTTTCCTGGTTCACAGAATAGGTCAGTGCCTTCTTCAGGTCAGTTGAGGATATGACCTTATTGTTCAGGATATCTTTTACCCACGCAAAGAAAGCATCAACCAGTGGTTTTACTGATTGCTGTCTGTTATCAAGAATCTCCTGTGACGATTTGCCCTTGCTGAGATTGTCCGTATGGAAAATAACGGCAATTCTTTCCGCAGCCTCTCTGGCGATCTGCTGTGCAGGAGATACTGCAGCTCCTTTTTTTGCTGTTTTCACGATTTCTGCATATTTTCGTTTGCAGTGAACCCAGCAACCGGCAACTTTCAGGTCGTCATGCTTTCTGTCCAGGGTGTGGTAGGAAGCATATCCGTCTGAAACAAGGATTCCTTTGTATCCTTCAAGATATCTGTCTATCACTGCCGCAGATCTGGAACCATTATCATATTCATACAGATATATCTTTTGGGAATCCTGTATTCCTGGGGAATGATAGACCCACATGTAATCCTTGCTCTGCGGATCATTTGCATCTTTTTCTCCAGACATGGTAAAGGGCGATTCATCGCAATGAATAAGAGGAGCTTTCTTTAATTCATCCTTCATCATCTGATGAACGCTGTCAAGGTAGTAATCACTTAACCGTATCATCCATCCGGCCATGACCTGACGGGATATGTTAAGTCCGTCATAACCATACCCTTCCGATATCCGGTTAAGAGGTACTGCATTGATATACTTTGCCGTAAAAATGGATGCGGCAAGAGAAGGCGTGAGAATGCTATGGTTCAGGAGTCGGCTTGGTGCTTTGCCTCTCATGATTCTGCTGCCATTTCCATTGCTGGCATAAACTCCCACATGATGCTCTACCGCCTTGTAGGAAGGTGGGATCCGCTCCAGCTCTGTGTAGATTTCATCTTCCAGTTGGTGCCATCCCCTTGGCATTTCACTGTTTAAGATATCTTCAGGGAGATAATGATTTACTACCTCAACCTCAATACCGGATAAATCAACAGCCCTCTTGCCCTTGGGACGTTTTCGGCGAAGGTGTTCCGGAACCACTTCTTCTAAAGAAGGTTCCTCCGCAAATCCATGATCGGTAATGGCTTCAATCTCATTAAAGACAGCAGGATCATCCATGTTGAAGGATAACTGGCCAGGCAGCTGAGAAAGCTTCTCAGAATGTTTGCCAAATCTTTGATTGATGAGGATTGCCATCTGCTGCTTTAAATCCTCAACCTGAGCAATCAGGTTGGCATTCTGTTCTTGAAGATTCTGCAGCATTTCGAAGGTCTGAAGATACAGCATTGAGATGGTTTCTTTCGAAAGCTTATTCAGTTCGTCGATTGAAATTCTCTTGTTTTCCATATCTTCATTATACCACAAGCAGTGCTGAAAGTCCGCATAAAATCGGCATTTCCTGAGATTTTTGATAACTTATTTAACTGTCAAGGTACCTAGATACAAACCGTTAATAGATGTCCGGTTTTATATCTTTTATCACTTTTTTCTGCTCAATGGAAAGACCTTCCATAAGCCATCGAAACTGCTGTTTTGTCAGCTTCCTGGCCTCGCTTTCATCCCGTGGCCACTGATACGAGCAGTCTCCAGTAAGGCGTTTATAACACAATAACCATCCATCTCCCTCAAAAATCAGGGCTTTGATACGGTCTTTTTTGCGACCGCAAAAGAGAAAGATACTGCCAGGTTCTGTAGGATCAAGTTCCATTTGCCCTCCAATAACTGCCAGCAGGCCATCAATACCAAGCCGCATATCCGTTCGGCCGGTTCGTAAGTATATGTGAGTAAAGCATTCAGCATCCTTAAGCATTGCGGGCAGCCCTCATGATTTTGGAGAGCATCTCCTCCGATATATCGCGGCCGACAGTAATGCTGATTCCGTTAACGGAAAAGCCAAAGCTTTTCGCTTCTTCATCTGGGATCTCGATTTTGGGGATTGCATCATTATGCTTCGAACTTGGAACCAGTTCGACCAAAGCTCCGGTGGATACGGACGCAGGCAATAAATCATTGTTGTCAGGAAGAACTGAAGTTGCCCTCTCTTCCCGAATCTTTCGTAGCCAGTAAAAATAAGAATTGCGACTGAGCTGATTCTTTTCACAGTATTCGTTGATCTTTAACCCAGATGCAATCCGGTCTTCGATGATAGCAGTCCATTGCTGCATATGAAGTTGTTTTTTTATTGACTGAACATCAGGCATGGTAAAATCCTCCTTGGGTTGAAAAAGTGTAAAACGTTTTAAACTTTTTACATTATCTCAACTTTTGGCAGATTATGCCATTTGCGAGTTATTTACCTGATACAGAGCAAGCAATACAAACTTACTGAATTAAAGAAGTTTGTAAATTTTGAAGGTGCTCGAAACATCTTTGGTTCACTGGTGGTTACAACCAAAACAGGAATTCCTGTTAAGATTGTATTTGATGGCTTTGTTTGTGGAACACATTTCAACTTTATCAGCGGATATCACAACCTACATTAAAAGTAAAGTAACTGAATGGATGCTGTCTCAAGCATCATTTATACAGGCTTTATTCGGAAATATTTGCTGGGAAAGTTGAGTAAAAAAAGTAGAAGTCCCATATGTCCAGTTTAAATGACACTGTATTAGAAAGCAATAAGTATCTGAAAATTTTGATGGAGGAGATTTATCCTCCGATGCAGGCCTGCTCCTGATAAAAGAGTTTGTCTGCAAACTTGGTTTTGAGAAACTTCTGAAATCTGAGTTCACTGGAAAACGCCAAAGGGTTACAGCCAAAGCTGTAATAGCAACTACAATGGACCTTGACAGTAGAACATGTAATTTCATGAAGACAGGGATATTATGGCCTTTTTTCGGATAAATGCAATCACATGATATGCTTAAAAGTTCAAAAAGGAATAATCGGATTGTTCTGTTAGGGTTACAACTTCAAGAATAATTCAGGCTTAAATTATTTTTAATATATTGTTCTATGAAATTGGTGCTAAATAGTAACTGTATATAAAATATGTTGCTTATCATTATGCCCATTAGCTGATAATATATTTTGTCAATTGCTCTATAATCAATTCATATTAGATTGTAGATTTATATAATATTTTACACTAAAAAGATTAGGGTGTCAAAAGGTTTATTACCTTTGATATAAATTTGTACCTTGAAAACTTAACACGATATGTAAAAACATTCCCGTCTTTAGGATTTAGCACTATATTTTTTTGAGAGTTTAATCTATATAGAGTT
>OATH01001251.1_pt1 | contig 9967 bp, 6 predicted proteins | sample 1494971 | NCBI WGS metagenome assembly OATH01 (sample SAMEA2579949, study PRJEB22360) | human gut metagenome
ATGCGACTCATCCCCTCATTAGAGCCCCGTCGTGGCATCCGGTCAAACGCTGGATGCCACGTTTCATTGCGGCCACAAAACCGGCCGCGCACGTCCCAAGTCAAAGGAGCAGCATGACCGAGAACACGTCATCGTCTGAAATCACACCGCTGTCCGGCGAGCAGCTGAACGATCTGGTCACATCATTCGATGCCAGCCAGTCCAACCGTCTGGCCATGAACGCCGTCACCGCCGCCGGTATCGACAAGGTCGCGCTGAACTATGACCGTTCCCGTCTGCTGCAGCGCCGCTTCTCCGTCACCGTCGACAACGGCGAGGTCACCCATCAGGACCGTTCCGGTCGCTGCTGGCTGTTCAGCTCGCTGAATGTGGCCCGTTTCGTCGCCAAGAAGAACCTCGGCGTCAAGGAGTTCGAGTTCTCCCAGAACTACGCGATGTACTTCGACAAGCTGGAGCGTGTCAACTACTTCCTGCAGGACGTCGCCGCGCTGGTTCGTGCCGGAGAGCCGTCCGACTCGCGCCTGATCCAGCACCTGCTCGCCGACGTGATGGGTGACGGAGGCCAGTGGACGATGGCGCTGAACGTGTATAAGAAGTACGGTGCCGTGCCGAAGGACCTGTTCCCGGAGACCGAATCCTCGAAGAACACGGGCGCTATGAACACGCAGCTGCGCCACCTGCTGCACACTGCCGTGGCGCACATGTACGCCGACCCCGCGTCGATCGACGACGAGGTCGCCAAGACCGTCGCCGCCGGCCACCGCATCCTGACGATTCACCTGGGCGAGCCGCCGAAGAGCTTCGACTGGGAGTGGACCGACTCCGAGGGCATGTTCCACCGCGACGGCGAAATCACGCCCGTCGAGTTCTGGAAGAAGTACGTGGGCACCGCCGACCTTGAGGATTACGTGTGCCTCGTGGACGATCCGCGCCGCGAGCACGCCAAGGGCAAGAAGATCGGCATCGAGCACCTGGGCAACGTGGCCGGCGGCAACCCGACCGAGTACCTGAACGTGCCGAACCAGTTCATGAAGGATTGCGTACGCGCGATCCTGACCGAAAAGGGCATCCCGGTGTGGTTCGGCGCGGACTGCGGTCCGTTCATGGATCGCGAGCGCGGCGCGTGGGCGACTGACCTGTTCGAGTACGGCAGCGTCTACGATGTGGACTTCGACATGGACAAGGAGTCGCGCGTACGCTTCGGCGACTCCGCGATGAACCATGCGATGGCGTTCGTCGGCGTGGACGTGGCCGATGACGGCACCACGACCCGTCGCTGGCGCGTGGAGAACTCCTGGGGCGACAAGATTGCCGACAAGGGCTACTTCACGATGAGCGACGACTGGTTCACCGAGTACGTGTACGAGGTGGCCGTGCCCAAGGCGATGCTCCCGGCCGAGTATCAGGCTGCACTCGCCGAGCCCGCCACCATGCTCCCCGCATGGGATCCGATGGGTGCGCTGGCCTGAGCGAGGTATCGGCCCGTGCGTCGAGCACGAGACTGAATGACCGATTTCGTCGATTCCCCGTGTCGGATGGACATTTTACGAAAGGAATGTGCCGTTCGATGTGGGGAATCGTCATTGACGGCGGTCTTCCGCTATTGTTGGATGACAATGATGTTTCTAGCCAGAGGACCGCGCATCGGTTGCGGCATAGCGGAATAAGCCCAGAGAAAGCTTCATGATGAAGAAAGCGTCGGCCGGAAGCCGCACATCATTCAATACATTCAATCGAATACTGACGTGTCTTATCCCGATCGCGTTCGTGTTGACCGTCGGCGCATGCGGAACTCCCGGCTCCGATGCGGGGTCGGCTGAGCGTCAGTCGTCCGGACAATCCGAATCGGCTGAGTCGTCCGAACCGTCAAGCTCGGCTTCCGCGTCCGGCGGACAGCTCGCCACGAGCGTGCTGGAGACGTTGCCGGTCAAGGGACGTGCACCGAAAACCGGTTATTCGCGCGACCAGTTCGGCGCGGCATGGGCCGACGTCGACCACAACGGGTGCGACACGCGCAACGACATCCTCAACCGTGACCTCACCAACAAGACTTACAAGGCCGGTACGCACAATTGCGTGGTGACCAGCGGTCAGCTCGTCGACCCGTACACCGCCGCGGTGATTGATTTCGTGCGCGGGCAAAGCACCTCGGCGGCCGTGCAGATCGATCATGTGGTGGCGCTGTCGGACGCATGGCAGAAGGGCGCGCAGCAGCTGATCGCCGACCGGCGCAAGCAGCTGGCGAATGACCCGTACAACCTGCTCGCGGTGGACGGCCCGTCGAACCAGCGCAAGTCCGACGGCGACGCGGCGACCTGGCTGCCTGCCAACAAATCGTTCCGCTGCTCATACGTGGCTCGGCAGATCGGCGTGAAGGCGAAGTACTCGCTGTGGGTGACGCAGGCCGAGCATGATGCGATGTCGCGCGTGCTGTCGTCCTGCCCGGCCCAGACCGTTCCGACCGGCGACGGCGCGGAATCAGTGGTGCCGCAGGAGGACGTGTCGCAAGGCAGCTCATCGCAGGACGGTTCATCGGGCGAACAGTCCGAGTCGAGCACGGTGGTGGAGCCGGCCGCTCCGTCTGACGGCGACAGTTCCGATGTCTACTACAAGAACTGCGCCGCGGTGCGTGCAGCCGGCAAAGCTCCGCTATACAAAGGGCAGCCCGGCTACTCGGCCAAACTCGATCGCGACGGCGACGGCGTCGCCTGCGAATAGCGCCCCATCTCCATCCCGCGAAAGTCCCATCCGCAGCCGCCGGAATGGGACTTTTGCCGGGTGACGGCTTCGCAGCTCCGCCGTGCCCGCATTGCAGCCGTTGTTTTCCGTATTCCGACGGCATCTACTATTGTGTGTTCGGTATTGGTATGCGACGTGAGGGCGCGGGTCGAAAGACGCCGGGCTGCGGTGCGGAAGGAGAGCAGAGCGATGGCAGGGCTTCGTGGTCCGGACAGTTCCGAGGACGAGCGGCATTTGGGCGGGAATGCCGTGTTCCCTGAAACGGTGGACGTGAACATTCGCCAGCTCGACCCGATTCCGGCACCGCGGTATTTTCTCAGGGAACTGCCGCTCACCGATGATATGAGCGACCTGGTGCTGCAATCGCGTCAGGAGATCCGCGACATCCTGCACGGTCGCGATGATCGTCTGCTGGTCATCGTCGGCCCGTGCTCGATTCACGATCCGAAAGCGGCGCACGAGTACGCGCAGCGTCTTGCGACGCTCAAGGGCGAGCTTGAGGACCGACTGATGATCGTGATGCGCGTGTATTTCGAGAAGCCGCGCACGACGATCGGCTGGAAGGGTCTGATCAACGACCCGGATCTGGATGGCCGCTTCGATATCCGCAAGGGCATGTGGCTGGCACGCAAGGTGCTGACCGACGTGCTTGGCCTGGGGCTGCCGACGGCGACCGAATGGCTGGATCCGATTACACCGCAGTACATCTGCGATCTGATCAGCTGGGGGGCGATCGGCGCGCGCAACACGGAGTCGCAGGTGCATCGTGAGTTGGCGAGCGGCATGTCGATGCCGATCGGCTTCAAGAACGCGACCGACGGTTCGATCAAGCCGGCCGCCGACTCGTGTTTCGCGGCCGGGTTCGAGCACCATTTCCTGTCGATCAACCTGGATGGCCGCGTGATCTCCGCCGAGACGAAGGGCAACCCGGACTGCCATCTGATCCTGCGCGGGTCGAACACCGGCCCGAACTACGATGCGGCTCGCGGTCTGGTCATCGATGCGGCGCACGGCAATTGTGGCAAGGACGAGAACGTCGAGGCCGAGGTCATTGAGAACATCGCCTCGCGTATCGCCGATGGAGAGCCGGGCATCCTCGGCGTCATGATGGAGAGCTTCCTCAAGGGCGGGCATCAGAAACCGGCACCGCTCGACCAGCTGGTGTATGGCCAGTCGGTCACCGACTCCTGCGTGCCGTGGGAGCGTACCGAGGAGCTGCTGCACACGCTCGCCGACGCCATCGACGCGCGTCGCGCGCTCTGATCCGGTGCCCGGCCTAGGCCGCTAGGTGGGGCATGCCACAATACATGGCTGTTAGCATATACGTAGGTTCGGCGTGGCCTTGTCTGTTCGAGAGGCCGCGCCGAACCGTTTTTTGCATTGGCGCTGCTTCAGTGATGCATCGTCACAGCGACGCGTCGTCCCAGTGGTCGGCGGCGGGGAGCGAGCGGATCGACGGCATCAGCAGCGCGATGACCACATTGACCGCAAGCACGGCCAGGAACAGGCCAATCGTGGCGCCGAACCCGATGCGTGGCAGCAGGGAGCCGGCGAGCGCTGAGCAGAACAGCGTGGGTATCATCGACAGCATGTCGCTCGCCGACTCGACACGTCCCTGCATCTCGCTCGGCACTTTGGCGAACACGAATCCCATCAGCAGCGAGTTGATGGTGGGGATGGGCAGCCCGACGATCAGCGATGACGCCAGTATCACCAGGTAATCGCTGCTGAACAGCATCGGCAGCAATGTCAGCAGCGACGTCACCGACAGGACGACCAGACCGGTGCCCATGTGCACTCGCTCGCATACCCGTGCGGCGATCACCGCGCCGATCAGCATGCCGACTCCCATGACGGTGTTGACGAAACCGAGTCGCACGGAGTCCACGTGGGTGCTCACCAGTTGCAGGTTCACCGCGGCGAACACGCCGTTGAGCCCGAAATTCACCAGCGCGGCGATTACGCAGATCGCCAGCAGCGTGTGCCTGCGCAGCGTCCAGCGCCATCCTTCGATGAAATCCTCGAAGAACGAGGTGTGCGCCGGCTCTGCTGTCGCATCGGCGTCGGGCGCGACGGCGGTATCGGACGTGCAGCCCGCTTGCGACGCGGTGTCGGGGCGCTTGCTCTTGCGATCTGTCGTCACCATGTCGCGGACATGTTCGTCGACGCGCAGCTGGGCGGCACTGACACCGCTGATCGCGTACATCAGCGAGGCGACCGCGAACGGCAGCCACGGCGCGACCGCGTACAGCACACCGCCGAGCGGGGATCCCGCGATGCTGACCACGGAATCGCGCCCCTGATTGAGGCTTTGCGCCTTCGGATATTCGCGGGTCGGTATGATCGTGCGCAGCATCGCGTTGGTCGCGTTGGCGAGTAGTCCGTTGACCGCTGACGCCGCGACCGTCACGATGGCGAATATCGGGAATGCGATCGCATGCAGGGCGATCAGCACGAACACCGTTCCCCACAGCAGCGTGCCGAACACGGCGTTGGCGATGATGAGCCCTTTGCGGTTGTGCCGGTCCACGACCGTGCCGCCGAACACGTCGCTGACATGCGTGGCAATTTGGCTGAACGTGGCGAGCCATCCAGCGAGCACCACCGATTGGGTGAGCGAGAAGGCGATCAGCGAGATCGCGAAGCCTCTCATCGCGGCTCCGATCGTCGATGCGGTGTCTGCAGTGGACCATTGACGATATGTGGGGTTGCCCCACAGCGATTCACTGCGTTGCGGGGAAGTGCGTTCGCGGTGTGGCGCGGTTTGCGCCTGCGATGATTCGGGCATGATGTTTCCTTTGAATAAGTTGAGGGGTGTTGTGCGTCGAGGGGTGAAATTGCGTATGCTTGCGCTCGCCCATTGCATTGTGGGCGCAGGGCGTGGGGTGAGAGTGTATGTCAGGCCGCCGTTATGGCAGCAGTCTCAAGGCGGCGGTGTTGAGGTCGATTCGGCCTGAAGGCGTCGATGTTGAGCATGACGGGTTGCGAGCCGTCCCCTTCCTCGTGTGCGAGGTCGCGTGATGTCCATGTGTTGAAGAGCTCGCGCAACTCCTGTGACATGCGCGCGTATTCCTCGCTTGTCAGCCGCAGCACGCTGCTGCTCGTCACCGTTGGGTCCGTCCACTGTTTGGGCAGGTTGTCAGAGGCCGACCTGTATCGCTGCCATGCCTCTTGCCGAAACGTGGAGCTGACCTGATCCATTGTCGTCGCCATTGCCGAATCGACGGCCGCGTCCGCGTTGATTTCCAGTCTGCTTTGGGCGGCCAGCCAGCAGCTTCTGCGGTTGTCTCCGTCGGGTGATGGCGTTTGCGTGACGAATCCGGCCTTTTCGAGCTGTTTCAGGTGATAGCTGACCGTTCCGGCCGATTCGCCGAGCTGTTCGGCGATCTGGCCGACCGTGACGGGTTTGGTGTCGCTCATCACGGTCAGTATGCGCAGTCGTGTGGGGTGCGACAGCGCCTTCAGGCGGTTCGTGTCGGTGACTGTCGCGGGGTTGTCGCGGCGGGGCGGCGTCTGCGGTTGCGCCGTGTCGGAAGCCTGTGCCATGTCCGTTCCTTCCGTGCCTCATGACACCTGTCGCGTGTGATGCTGCGCTCATGTTATGAAGCGATATCCAATTGACAAGAAATATTGTACAACAACTCTTGTATAAATCAAGTGCCCCCGTTTTTTTCCCGTTTCATGTTAGGCTCGCATAAGAGTTCAAGCGGTGGTTCCTCTCCTTCAAGAAACACCGCGGATACCGGCGCGTGTTGGCATAGGTGCCAGCGCGGGCAGGGGGGGGTATTAGTGCGCGACCGCAGCGTGGCGCAAGTCAGAGAAGACTGAAAGGGCATGGCTCATCATGATGAATGCACGGCAACTGTGGGCGAAGGCGTGACGTTGTTCGCGTCGGTGAAGGAGGGCGCGTGATGGCGGAATCGGCACGGCACTCAGGGCGCAAAACTCCCTGGAAGACGATCCTGGCGGTGTTGTCGGTGGTCGCGATCGCGGCCGGCGACTACAACAGCGGCTTCGACGCCGCGGCCGGCGAGACGGCAGCGCTCCAGAACATCGTAATGTCCCCGTGCCCGTTCGACGCGGGGCATGGGGACGTTCGTCATGCGCGGCGGATACGGGCTGGCGCGGCCCGTGTATGGCCAAGTACAGGGCCGTGCCTTATCCTTGGGGGAGAGAACAAGGCAAGGAGACATCACGTCATGCAGCAGCAGAACATGGGAGAGCGTACGCCGCAGGGCACGCCGCGTCACGCCGGCCCGAAGCCGCTGAACACGCCGGAGGAGCTGCGGGCCATCCGGCAGGCCATGGACGAGGGCAAGAACCCGCTGCTTGCCACGGGCGTGCCGCGCTGGGAGGATCAGGTGGGCGTCAGCCGTATCATCAACCGCCGGGTGCTGGAGCTCGAACCGCTGCCCACCCCGGCCCAGGTGTTGGCGGAACTGCCTCTTGACTCCGCCGCGCAGGAGATCGTCGCCTATTCGCGCGACGAGATACGCGCCTGCCTGTATGGGCAGGACGACCGTCTGCTCGTCATCGTCGGCCCCTGCTCGGTGCACGACCCGAACGCCGCGCTCGACTACGCGCACCGGCTGTCGAAGGTGATGAAGGAGACCGAAGGCGAACTGCTCATCGTGATGCGCGTGTACTTCGAGAAGCCGCGAACGACGGTCGGCTGGAAGGGACTGATCAACGACCCCGACATCGACGGCAGCCACAACATCCGCAAGGGCCTGCTGCTCGCGCGCAAGACGCTCTGCTCGCGCGCAAGACGCTGATCGGCGTGCTGGGCGAAGGACTCGCCGCCGCCACGGAATTCCTGGAGCCCACCAGCCCCCAGTTCATCTCCGACGCGGTCAGCTGGGGCGCGATCGGCGCCCGCAACACCGAGTCGCAGGTCCACCGCCAGCTCGCCAGCGGCATGTCGATGCCGATCGGATTCAAGAACGCGCCACATGGGCCGGGCCTGCGCGGTGGAGACGCTCGGCAACCCGGACTGCCACGTGGTGCTGCGCGGCTCGATCCACGGGCCGAACTACGACACCGCATCCGTGCGCCGTGCGATGGACGACGTGCGCGCGATGATGCCGGCGGAATCTGCCGCCACCCACGGGCTCATCATCGACTGCTCGCACGGCAACTCCGGCAAGGACGAGCACCGGCAGGCCGCCCGGCGCTGGCGCTGAAACGGCGTCCATCACTCTTCACGAACAACCACACGGAAAGGATTCCCATGACCACCATCGCCATCATTGGCGCATTGGACGACGAAGTCGCACTCATCGCCGCATCACTGAACGACGTCACCCACGACCGCCAAGCCGGCCTCGACGTGACGCGCGGCACGCTGGGAACCAACGAAGGAGGCACCGTCACCGCCGTCGCGACCGTCGGCGGCATGGGACTGGTCAACGCCGCCGCCACCACCCAGCACCTGATCGACACATACCATCCCGACGCGGTGATCTTCTCCGGCATCGCCGGCAACCTCAACCGGAACCTGCACATCAACGACGTGGTGCTCGGCGGCACACTGCGCTACCTCGACACCGACATGCGACTCGTCGGCCAATGGAAGCCCGGCACCGAGCAGCAGCCCGTCGAGGAATTCCACTCCGACGACCGTCTGCTGTCCCTCGCCGACCAGGCGCTCGCGGCCATGGGCGTCACGCACATCATCGGCATCATCGCGTCCGGCAACTACTTCGTCGATACGCCGGCGCAGATCGCCAAGGTCATCCACGACACCGGCGCCGACGCCGTCGAGATGGAAGGCGCATCCGTGGCGCACGTCGCCGCCCGAAACGAAGTACCCGCGTTGGTGATCCGCGCGCTGAGCGACAACGCCGACACCGACTACGAGGAGTTCAAGGGCTTCGATATCTCCGAATACGCGGATACCGCGGCCCGCATCGTGCTCGACATCCTGCGGCGCATGTGACGCCGGGCGCGGCTCGCTTCGACGGGCTGCGCCGCGGAAGGACACGGCAAGTTGAACAACTGGCAAACTTACGTAGTCGCGCTGGCGGCGGGACGTGCGGAGCCGTTACGCTGAAACCATCCGCATCCGCATCATCGGTGCGGGTGGATGAGAGCGGTGCAGGGCCGAGGAAAGGCGGGGCGGGTCCGATGACATGGGTGCATGTGGCGTTGGCGGTGCTGGTGACGATTATCGTGTTGGTGATTGCCGTATCGAGGTCGTACGCGTTGGGGCGCGAGTCCGGCGAACGCGACACGCTGGCGGGACAGGGGAGCGATTCCGGCTCGCTGTTCGGCACCGACGTGCCGGTGCGCGAGGCGGAACAGGGGCTCATCGACGTCATGCCGTCCGAGGTGATCGTCTGCGACGGCAACGGTTCCGTGCGGTGCTCCAGCAAAAGCTCGGTGAACGTCGATGTCATCGAGAACGGCTGGATCGTCAAGGACGAGATCCTCGACATCCTGCACGTCGTGGTGGAGAACGGGGGCGTGCGGGAACGCGAGATGTGCGTCTCGCTCGACCTGACCCGCATGTCGAGCGCGATTTCCGGACGAGGTGTCACCGCCGGCAGCTCCGCGCCCTCCGACAGCTACCTGCGCGTACGCGTCGGCCATATCTGCGACGGTCTGTACGCGGTGTTCATCAACGACGTGACCGAGCAGCGTCGGTTCGAGCGGATGCGCCGCGACTTCGTCACCAACGTCTCCCACGAGCTGAAGACCCCCGCAGGCGCGATCTCGCTGCTCGCCGAAACCGTCTCCGACGCGGCGGATGACCCTGGCGCCGTGCGGTATTTCGCCGGCCGCATCACCAAGGAATCCGCGCGGCTGACCGAACTGGTGACCCACCTGATCGAACTGCAGCGCGCGCAGGACGCGCCGGCGATGCTCAAGGCGCAGCGCATATCCGCCATGTCGGTGGTGCGCGCGGCCGTCGGCGAGAACCTGGTGCAGGCCGGTGCGAAGCACATCGCCATACGGCTGTCGCTGCGCGGCGAGCAGGCGCCGGTCGACGCTGACGCCGCCGCGGACGACGAGGCGCAGCGCGACATCGCCATCATGGTCGACCGGGAGACCCTCACCATGGCCGTGAAGAACCTCGTCGAAAACGCCATCCGCTACTCGCCCGAATACACGACGGTCAGCGTGAGCGTCTCGCTGTGCAAGGACCCGAGCTCCATGACGATTCGCGTGATCGACCAGGGCATCGGCATCCCCTCGGCGTCGCTGGACCGCGTATTCGAACGGTTCT
>OATH01001257.1_pt1 | contig 9920 bp, 7 predicted proteins | sample 1494971 | NCBI WGS metagenome assembly OATH01 (sample SAMEA2579949, study PRJEB22360) | human gut metagenome
TGAAAGACCCGTTTTAATCTGACGGAAACGGCAGCGTTTAATTTGCCGAATAACATTTTATATATTCTTCTTTAATCAAGTTCCCTGATTGATATTCCCCATATAAATCCATTTTCTTATGGCTTATTGACTCTATTGAATCATAATAACGAGTTGCTTCTTCTCGCTTTCCACTTATATTATTCTTTAAAAATCGTATCATTTTGTTCTTACTATTTGTAAACAGCCCCATATTAAACTGTAGAGTTTCCAAAACTGCGGCTTCTAAGGTTTTTGTTTCAATTGGTTCAAAGGAACAGGTTGATAAAGGATTTTCCCTTTTATCCAAACAAAAATACACATCGTAGTTACCATCTTTTCTTCTGGTCAAAGCATGTCCGCAATTCGTACAATATACTTTCTTGTATAATGCAGAAACTCTTTGCTTTTTCTCTCGTCCAACACTTTTATGGCCAATTTGCTCGGCCCTCTCATCAAGCCACCGGTTTACATTATTAAATTGTTCCGGCCGGATAATTGCCGGCTGCCGGTCAGCTACCAAGATCTGCTGTTCTCGGCAAACACTCCTGCTCTTCTTTGTGCCTGGTACATATGTCTCTACTTTATGGCGAACAGAATATCCTAGATACGCTTTATTCCTTGCAATCTTTAATATGGTCACTCGATTCCATACAGGAGACTTACTTACTTTACTCAATTTCACACCAAACTTCCGTGTCAAATAAAGGCTGGGTGTTTCTATCTTTTTTTCAGCCAAATACCTAATAATAAATTTAAAACTTTTTTTCTCTTCCAGAAGATCCATAATCATCTGCACTACGGTAGCAGCTTCCCGATCCACTTCATACTCGCGGTCTTGCGTATATTGGAAGCCATACAAGGGAACGGGACCATTATGTTTCCCCTGCCTGGCCTCTTCCATCTTCATTTTCTTCTGTGCACATGATGTCTGTAACGGATATATCCCATTAATTAAATTCTTAAATTTACTTTCAAAATCAAGTCCATTTGGATAATCTTTACTATCGTAATCATCATTCACTGCAATATATCGGACCTCTAAAAATGGAAAAACTTTTTCCAGATAGTTTACCGTGTCAATTGTGTCACGTCCCAGACGTGAAAAATCTTTGGTCACCACTACGATTACATTGCCATACAGGAACCTTATTTTTTCCATCATTCTTTGAAAATCGGGCCGGTCAAAATTTGTCCCTGTATATCCATCATCAATAAACTCCTCTACCTCATAATCTGCAAATTCATCATTTTCCTCGCTGAATCTCTGTAATATCCTTCTCTGGTTTCCAATACTACAACTTTCATCATCTCCGTCTTCCCTTGAAAGCCGCTCATAAAAAAACAAATACTTCTTTACCATATCTACACCGCCTCCGCTTCTAAATCTATGTTAAAAATGTCTTTAAATTTGAAATGGATTTCTATTGAGGTCTTGTCCACAACTCGGATCTCCTTGATCAATTCATTTATAATTTCTGCAGTAATACATAATTCTCCACGGTTATCCAGTAAGGCAGATAACCATTTATTTTTCATGGAATATTTTTCAATCGCCTCATTAAGTTCCATCTGAAGTTTTCCCTTTTCCTCCACCAGCTTTTCTATTCTATCAGAATTTTGTTTTTTTATTTGGACATACTCTCTTTTATCCAAAAGTCCTCCGACATAGTCTTCATATAATTGCTGCTGTTTCAAAGTTATACTTTGCAACTCAATGTCTGCATTCATCAAACGCTTCTGATATTCCTTTCTAAGTTTTGGTATAAATGCATTCTTCCTATATGCGTTCTTTTCCTTTATAGCAACACTTACCCACTTATCTAAAAGAACCGTTACTGCCTTTAAAATATCTTTTTCATTTATAAACTTAGCTTTGCATTGGCCTGGTGCCACATCATGCCCTGGACAATGATATTCAAAGCAAAGCCCTTTCTTTGTCTTATATCTGTTCTGTGACATGTGCCTGCCACAAATTCCACAGATAATTTTTCCTCTAAACAGTCCGTGTTTTTTATCATTCTCCCTGGTGAAATTATTCAGCCATGCCTGCTTTTCCCGCTTTTGGGCTTCATCGTAAATTGTCTTTCCAATAATACGCGGCAAAACATCATCCTCTATATTCCACTCTTCCCGTGGAACTCTTCTAATCTTCTGGTTTTTATAATAACTCTGCTCTGTTTTATGGGTTACCAGACATCCTATATATACCGGATTTTGAATAATCCTTGACACCGTTTCTCTTGTCCATAGATATTTTTCCGGGTTCTTTAGCACCTTCTCTTTCTTCCCATGTTTTATTTGGTAGTATGCCTCCGGGCATGGAACACTTTCTTCATTAAGCAATTTCGCAATTTTGAAATAAGTATATTCTTTTAGGACAAACATATTAAAAATTTCGGTTACTATTTTAGCTGCATCCCAATCAATTATTAATATTTTTCTGTTCTTTTCAGAACGCTCAAATCCATATGGAGGTCTGGCTCCCCAAAACTCCCCGCGTCCACGGTTCAATTCATGCGCCTGCGTCAATTTCTTTGATACAACACGCGCATAGTATTCATTAGCTAAGTGCTTAATGATATAAACCAGCCGTTCTTTACTGCAGCGTGGATCAGCACTATCATATGCATCATCAATGCTGATAAATCTCACATCCATTTCCGGGAATACCACCTCCAGAAGTTCCAGGGCCTCCAGATAGTTTCTTCCAAAACGGCTGAAGTCTTTCACAATTACAGCATTAATCTTTCCCCTCTTAATATCTTGAAGCAGTTCCACGAATCCAGGCCGGTTAAATGTTGTGCCTGAAACACCATCATCATAGTATTCGCCAGCTAGGATTCCATCGGTTATATTTTTAGCAATAAACTCCCGGTTCATCTGGAGCTGATGTTTGATTGAATCATCTTTCTTGTTACTTTTCACCGATAATCTTCCGTAAGACCCCCACCTGGATTCTTTAAAGGCAGGAACCTGTTGTGGGATTTTAGAAGTTTTTCTGCTGACTCTAGCCACACAAAGCACCTCCTTCCCCCAACTTTTTTAGGAAGAATTGCATTTTAGGATTGGGCAATTCTGAATGAATTTGTTTAATCCTATCTAATGTCTGTCTGTATTCGTCCTCAAACCAAAACGTAATCTCCAGGTTTCCCTGTGCCGTGACCTGTATGCTTTTGATAAGGCTGACTACCAGTCTCCGATCCAAATCTTCGATTTTTCCGAATTTCAGGAAGTGATCAATCCAGTTGTTTTTTCCGCAGATATTCCTGAATATATTACGGCTTTCCTCCTGCTGACACTCCATCAACTTCTCCAGTTCCACGCAACGCTCGGAATACTGTTTTTTCATCTGCAGGTATTCCTCCTTTGTAAGAATTTCCTCCTGATAACTTTCGTAAAGAGAAGTAGACAGCTTTAGATTCCACTGGTATTCCTTCTTTAACATTTCCATACGGTTGCTTTCCTTTTCGACCTTGCGGTCAGAAAATGGAATTGTCTCCACATAGTTCAGAATCGACTTCAATTCCGCCATCACGGAAATATGGTGCTGTATCAGCAGAAGCAGATTCTTTTTAAGTTTAGTTTCAGCAACCCGATGCGGTGAACATCCTTTTTTATTGCCTCGATTTGTCGAACACACGTAGTATCCGTATTCTTTTTCATTATATTTTATGGCTTTTCGTACAAGGGATTGATGGCAGTCACCACATTCCAAAAGGCCGGAGAAAAGATAAACGGTGTCCTGGCCTGGCGCAGTCCGTGTATCCCTTTCTAATAAATGGTTGACAATCATAAAATCAATCCAGCTCACGATCGGAGGGATAGCGCCTTCCACAATGTCCCAATCATCCTGCTCTTTATGTATGATTTTTTTAACCTTAAAATTAGGCGTAGTGGTTTTACCCTGAATCAGTATCCCAACATAAGTAATGTCACGGAGTATCCTGCCTACAGCTACTGCAGTCCAATGGCTGCGCTCATACTTCTTGAAAGTGGTTTTATATTGAATCCCCTTCGATACCTTATAGTCAGAAGGCGTCAGGATACCAAGACTGTCCAGACGCGCTGCTATAGCATCCTGGCTCATGCCGCATAATTTCCACAAAAATATATCCCGAACAACATCAGAAGCAACCGGATCAAGGATCAGCTGGTGATAATCCTCCGGGTCTTTTAAATATCCATAATGCGTAAAAGCGCCAACAAACAGGCCCTGCTCACGCATTGCTTTTAATGTGTTCCGGATATTGATACTTGTATTTGCCGGATAACTCTCATTCAATAAACTTTTAATGGGTAATGTTAGAAAATCCTGCTGGCAGGATTCATCTTCACTGTCATAGTTATCGTCAATTGCAATAAAACGAATCCCCCACTCAGGGAACCGGCGTTGGACATACCGCAGCACTTCCGTAAAATCCCTTCCCAAACGGCTAAGATCCTTTACAATGATGCAGTCAACTAAACCCTTTTTAATAAGTTCCAGCAGCTCTTTAAAGCCTGGGCGGTTGAAATTAGTACCAGTGTATCCATCATCGACTTTTTCACCAACCAAATGAATTTCTGGATGTCCGTCTTTATAGCGGTTAACTATAACTCTTTGATTTTTGATGCTGTCACTCTCAACCCGATCACCGTCTTCTACAGACAAGCGCAGATAAGAGTACGTGCGAAAGATTTGATTATACTTTTTAAACATAAAAACAGCTCCTAACCACTTATTAGTTAGCTGTATGAACCACCTGAAACGAATGGCTATACAACAAATAAGTAGCAGGATCTGCTTAATCTTAAGTTCTATTCCGGCTTTATTTTACCATGTTCCGAATCGGTTGTCCATACCTATCTAACCTGATTTTTCTTTTTTATCTTTTTTATCATCCGTACTTTAGCTTAAAATTCCGCTTTCTCTACTAAATTTTCTATGATATCCGATAATGTTTTTCCTGTATTCGAATACACTACTTTAATTTTCATATCTCCCACACGGAAAAGATAAGGGTTGATTCCAATAACCAGCAGCTTTTCAATACGCTTTTCCTTAGAAAGGGAGGTATCAACCGATATGTTTTTTAATTCTGTCAGGGTATTTATATCAACATCATCCAGCCGCTCCTGTCGCAGCTTTTCCAATTCTTCAACTGTCAGCATTTTCTTAATCTCCTATCATCACATAATAAGGGTAACCCACATAAAATAGTGGCCATAAACATCAATACCAAATCAATCAGATATAGAGCCTGCCATGTAAATATGTATCGTTTCACCCTGCCCCTCCTTCGCACAAAAAATAAAATATTTTCTTAAACTATCCTCAAAAAGTATTGATTTTACGGCACATTTAAGGATTTAAAACTTCTAAAATACTACTAATTTACTACCACGGATAGAGCTTTGATATATGAGATTATCCTAGATATGCCGACTTATGACAAAAGCACATCAGTATTGAAACAACAAAAATTGAATATTTCATAGACTATGGAACGCCTAAAATGACGTTCCTTTTCTATTTCCAGCCGTTCATTATGGACGGCTATTTTATTACCCAAAATGAAAGGAGCATTAGATTTATGAAAAAGATATTGAAACGATTGTGTACGGGCGTACTTGCCCTAGCGACTGTCGTTACCACCTTACCGAGTACACCCGTTCATGCGGAAAGTAAGCAATACTGGACGCAATCCAACGAGCGTGTCGGTATCGTTGAAAAAGTTATGAATGACGGTTCGATTGGTTCTACCTTTAACGAGGGGCATTTGACCGTTGAGGGCGAGGACGCTTACTGTATCGACATTAACACAGACTTCAAAAATGGTTATAAGACCAGAGCTGACGCAAGCTCACGCATGACTGCCGACCAGATAAGCGACGTTGCCTTATCCATTGAATATGTAAAACAGTACACAGACAGCCACAGTGGAATAAGCAACAATCACGCCTACCTTTTAAGACAGCTTGTAGTCTGGCAGAGATTGAGCGTACATCTTGGCTGGCAATGTGATAACGTGCGAGCTTCTTATGATGAAATCCCAAAGGCAACGCAAGACGAAGTATTCGCAGGGGCGAAAGCCTTTGTCAAAGAGAATAAAGACCGTTATGAATGTGGCGGTTATATCTACTCTGGCGAGGGGCAGGAACTAGGACAGTTCTGGGCGAACTTAAATGTCGGAAATGCCACATTGAAGAAATCTTCCAGTAATGCCAGCATTACAGAGAACAACACCAACTATTCAATCGCTGGTGCAACTTACGGTGTCTTTTCTGATAAAGACTGTAACGAACAGCTTGCCACCCTTACGACTGATAGTAACGGCAATACAGAGATTGTAGAGGTTAAAGCAGGAACAGTCTATATCAAGGAGTTATCCGCTCCGAAAGGCTATAAGGTTGATGATACTGTCTATTCCTTAAAGGTAGAAGTCGGAAAAACAGCGACCTTGAATATATCAGATACACCGAAAGTAACAGACACTTTGATTGAGCTTTTCAAAATCGACATGGAAACACAGAAAGACAACCCACAAGGAAACGCTTCTCTAGCAGGTGCGGAGTTTACATGGAAATATTATGACGGTTATTACAACAAGAACAATCTTCCAGAAAAAGCTACTCGTACATGGACGACAAAGACAATCGCTATATGCAGGACGGTAAAGCGGTTCTTCCATTAGGAACACTAACCGTTGAAGAAACAAAAGCTCCAAACGGCTACTTGCTGGACGGTGCATATATGCAGGCTGGCGACAAGTCCGAACAGATTAAGGGCTTGTATGTAACACAGATTACAGAGGACGGCAACCTTGCCGTATTGACGGGAAGTAACCAGTTTTATGTATCAGATAAAGTCATTCGTGGCGGTGTGAAAATCCAAAAACGAGATTTAGAAACGGGCGATACAAAGCCACAAGGAAGTGCGACCTTGAAAGATACTGCCTTTGACATTATTTCCTTAAATGATAATGCGGTATTGGTTGAGGGCAAGCTATACAAGAAAAATGAAGTGGTAAAAACAATCCATACGGATATTGAGGGTATCGCTTCTACTTCTGCCGACCTTTTACCTTATGGAAACTTCCGTATTGTTGAGAGTGAAGCTCCAGACGGTTACTTGACAGACGGTGCAAAAGCGATTGATTTTGCAATCACAGAAAACGGAAAAATTGTGGACTTAACCGACAAAGCACACTCAATCTACAATCAAGTGAAACGTGGCGATATTGAGGGCGTAAAGATTGGTGCAGGCACACACAAGCGTCTTGCTGATGTTCCTTTTAGGATCACAAGCAAGACAACAGGCGAAAGTCATGTTGTGGTAACTGATAAGAACGGGCAGTTTTCTACTTCTGCTGACTGGGCTAGTCATAAACACAATACCAACGCAGGAAAGACCAGTGAGGACGGTGTGTGGTTTGGAACTTCTGAACCAGACGACAGCAAGGGGGCATTGCCTTACGATACTTACATCATTGAAGAATTAAAATGTGAAAGCAACAAAGGCTTTGAGCTTATCCCACCCTTTGAAATCGTAGTATCAAGAAACAATCTTGTCATTGATTTAGGTACATTGACTGATGAATACGAAAAAGAAATCTCAATCCATACCACAGCGACCAGCAAGGACGGCGAAAAAACTATCCTTGCAGGAAAAGAAATCACGATTATTGATACCGTGAAGCTGGACGGCTTGAAAAAAGGCACAAAGTATCAGTTGAAAGGCTGGCAAATGCTGAAAGAAGAAAACGCCGAACTTCTTATCAATGGAAAACGTGTAGAAAATGACTATACCTTTGTCGCTGATGATGAAGCTATGAACGTGGAAATTACTTATACATTCAATGCGTCCGAGCTTGGCGGTAAAAATCTGGTAACATTCGAGGAATTATACGATTTGAGCAATCCAGATGAACCCGTAAAAGTTGCAGAACACAAGGACATTGACGACAACGGGCAGACTGTTTTTATTACAGAACGTATCATCAAGATACATACGACTGCTACGGATAAAGACGGCAACAAAGAGATTGAAGCAGGAAAAGACGTTACAATCGTTGATACGGTTACTTTAGAGGGCTTGGAAATCGGCACAAAATATCAGTTGAAAGGCTGGCAGATGTTGAAAGAAGAAAATGCCGAACTTCTTATCAATGGAAAACGTGTAGAGAATGACTATTCCTTTATCGCTGATAAAGAAAGCATGAAAGTAGAGATTGCCTTTACGTTTGACGCTTCTTCTCTTGGGGGTAAACAGCTTGTAACCTTTGAAGAATTGTATGATTTAAGCAATCCAGATGAACCGAAAAAGGTTACGGAACATAAAGACATTGAGGACGACGGACAGACGGTTACTATCAAAGAAGTACCAGAAACACCCGAAGAACCGAAAGAACCAGAGAAGCCAGAAACACCACAGACACCCGATACACCAAAGAAAACAGACAGTCCCAAAACGGGCGACAGTACCAATCTTTACGGACTGCTTGCACTTCTTCTGACTTCTGGTGCTGGACTAGCTGGAACATATCTTTACAAACGCCGTAAAGTGAAAAAATCATAAGGCGGTAACAGTATGATGATGAAAGAAAAATCACGTTCTCCGCCGAAACTGTCAAACGGCAGACTTCCTCTTATTCTGGCTTGTCTGCTACTTACCTGCAAGAACACGGATAGTCAAGGGTGCGTAAGCATTTATTTTACCCTTTACTATCTGTGGGATTGCTGGTACTTCCTTAACCGCCAGAATAAGAAATCACAATCAATTTATCAAAAATAGAAAGAAACGAGGTAAAACACTATGGAAATGAAATATGTCGTGCCAGATATGGCACAGTCTTTTGGAACTCTTGAATTTGCAGGCGAAAGCGAGCCTATCTTTGAAAAGGATAAAAATAATCGCAAATTTTTAGCCAGACGAAGCTATAACCTTTATTCTGACGTACAGAAAGGCGAAAATGTTGTGGTGGAAATTCCCGTGCAGGCTGGCGAAAAGCATTTCAAGTATGAGCAGAAAGTAAAACTTGTCAATCCGAAGTTATACGGCAGAGGTTACGCAATCGGGGATATGGGACATACCGATTATGTGTTGCTTGCTGATGATATTGTAGCAGTTGAAGAAAAGTAAAGGAGTGAAGAATTTATGAGATTATCAAACGGGTTTGTTATTGACAAAGAGAAAACATTTGGAGAATTAAAATTTACAGCGGTGCGTGATGTGTTCTTGCAGAATGAGGACGGGACACCGAGTACCCAGCTAAAAAAACGTATCTATGATTTGAAGTGTAGTCTGCATGGTGGAATTATCCCCGTATCTGTACCGCCAGAAGTACCGTTAAGAGAATTTCCCTACAATGCAGTTGTGGAGCTTGTCAATCCCGTAGCCGATACCGTATCACGAAAGACCTATACGGGTGCAGAGGTGGACTGGTACGTAAAGGCAGAGGATATTGTATTGAAGAACAAAAATAATCAGAACGCAGGCAATCCACAGAACCATATACCGCAGGGACAGCCAAAAAAATAAACGGATAAGGAGTGCTTATGAACCTACTGAACTATAAGGGAAAGCGTATCAGAGCCAGCGACAAAGGCTTAGTATATCGTTTCTGTGCTGGTACGCTTTTGTTTCTGTTCATAGCGGTATTACTACTCTTGAACATGGGACAGCTCATGCGTACCGATTGGGAACATTTCAGTCTATTAGACAACGGTTTGACGCTTTCCCCTTACAACTTCATAACCATACTGATAGCGACTGGTGTTTGTGCATTGGTCGCTTTTCTGTATTACCGCTTCTGTTACGACAGTTTCAAGAAGCTCCTGCACCGTCAAAAGCTGGCAAGAATGGTACTGGAAAATAAGTGGTATGAAGCCGATACCGTACAAGACAGCGGTTTTTTTAC
>OATH01001258.1_pt1 | contig 9888 bp, 9 predicted proteins | sample 1494971 | NCBI WGS metagenome assembly OATH01 (sample SAMEA2579949, study PRJEB22360) | human gut metagenome
GGGGCCGGAGCAGCGGCTTGGGCAGCCGCTTTGGCTTCTTCCTCTTCCTTATGCTTGGCATTGAGCAGACGATCAGCTTCAGCTGCAATGCGGGTACGAGCCGTCACAACAATTTTAATGAGCCAAAAAACGGCAAATGCAAGGAGCAGAAACTGCACGATGGCCGTTAGAAATGCGCCGTAGCCAAAAACCGTTGCGCCGGCCTTGACGAGGCCTTCATAAGTCTGCGGACCGGTGTAATTCGGGGCATCCTTGAGCACCACAAACAAATTCGTAAAATCCGGACGACCAACGAGCACGCCGAGGATGGGATTGATGATGTCCTTTACGAGGCTGTCGACGATCTTTGAGAACGCAGCGCCGATGATCACGGCCACAGCAAGGTCTAGAACGTTGCCTTTAGAAATAAAGGCTTGAAATTCTTGAAAGAATTTACGCATCTCTTGTTTTCCTTTGTTTGTGTGATGAATACTCTTTTTTGGACTAAATCAAACCTATCCTATAGGTTATAGAGCGGCACTCGGAGGCGTGCCTTTGAGGCGCTTCCTTCGAAATGCCGGTACGCCGCCAGCGGGCTTGCTGTTCCGGGCGGCAGGCAAACTGCCTGCCGGCATGCCGTCGAGCGCTTTCTGAATATTCTGCGACAACATTGCTTTTTCTGCCTGAGCCGAGCGAAAGGACTCGCGAACTTTCTGTGCCGTCCGCCGAGCTGTCGCGGGATCGATACGTTTGTTGACAATGAGGTCCGCGACGACCCGCTCCGCAAGACTGAAGTCATGAACGGCGTAGACGGAGAATGCCCAGGCAAGCCCCATGGAACCGTAATAGCTCTGAGCGGCGCAGGTCAGCACTTCGGGTGCTGAGGACAACTGAACGGCCCGCTTAAGCGGTCGTGACCCGGCCGGCGCCATGTGCGCGAGCATAAGCACCAACGCAAGCCGTATGCGCCAGAGATTCCTCGACTTGATGAGCGCATCCAAAAAGGCAAAGGCTGACGCTTCATTCTGCGGAAGTGTGAAATCCTTGACCGCTTCGCCCAGAAGGTCGCACGAAGCCCAGTTGTCTGCGCATTGAGCAAGCTTGTCGAGCCACTCCAGGCGTTTTGCAAAGGGAATGCCCTCTACCTGACTGGCAGCGAGCATTACCGTCCACAAAACTTCCTGCACATATCCCCTGCCCTGCGTACGTCGGCACTGCGCATCGCTCAGAAATGCCGCAAGCAATGACTCCACATTTTCCGCGCCCGAACGGCAAAGACGTTTCGCAGCGCTGCGGTATGCCGAAGCACGACAGCCGATTCGACCGGCAACACCCGGCATCATGACGCCGATGGTGTCGTACTGCTGCGGGATGGCGGCATGGAGGAGCTCCAAATGGAGCGCATCGAGCTGACTCACGTTAGAGGAAGCGTTCATGGGCAGTTTTCGAACCTAAAAAAGAAAGGAACACCGAAGATTAGCGCAGAAGTCACGCGTGATTACCCATCGTTTTGTGCTCAGCGTGCTCGGAGGTTATTTCGCCTGATGCAGACTCGGCCATACCTTCTCCTTGTTAGCACCCATTACATTGAGTCACATTCCGCGGGTAGAATTCGCCCACAATCGCCGCGCCGCCGCTGCTGCCATTCGTCAACACTTGGCGAACCTCGCCGCGTCCAGCGTAAAACAGACTGAAATACTTCAAGAGGACGCCAATGAGCGATACCCCCAAAAAACCAGCTGCCGATCAAAGTGCAGAAGCGGAACTTTCAAAGGCTCCCGGCATCGGCGGCTATATTTCCTTCATCGTCGCCATCCTTTTTTTCTCGGGACTGCTGATCACCGACAAATGGTGGGGCATTTTTGACTACACCATCCTCAACGGCAGCTTCGGCAACGTTGTGGCGAATGTGACGGATAAGGGCGGCGAGCTTTCGACCACCTTCTCCAACTTCCGCGGCAAGGGCGGCTCCGGCGCGATTGACGGCTTCGTCTTCGCACTGACATTGGTTCCCTCAATCATGCTCGCTACGGCCATGATTGCCGTTTTTGAATACTACGGCGCCATCCGTGCCGCCACCCGCGTGCTTAACCCGATCCTGCGCCCGCTGATGGGACTGCCGGGCTCGACCTCGCTCGCTATCGTTGCTTCACTGCAGTCGACAGACGCCGGCGCAGCACTCACCCGCGCACTTAAGGACCGCGGAGAACTGACTGAAGATGAGGTTTCTATCTTCGCAACGTTCCAGATGACCGCCGACGCAGCATTAGGCAACTTCCTTGCCACCGGCGTAGTGTTCTTTACGCTGAAGAACGCTGCCGGCGACCTCGTCGTGCCGACGACGATCGGCGTCTGCCTCGGCATCATCCTGCTCGGCAAAGTCTTCGCAGCGAATGTTATGCGTCTGCTCTGTCTGCGCAGAAGAAAGCCGTCGGCCGCGGCATAAACGCAACGAATAACGCTTTCCCCCAAACGCCTTTGCACACCAGTGCAGAGGCGTTTTCATATGGATGGTGCGATGCTTCATGTTCGCCGACAGCACTCCTTAATGAGCCCGCACGACAGCATTCGTTAAAATTAAAAAATTGATGCTACGTGGAACTTCTTTTATGCGCAGCTGGTCCTACCACCTCCTAGCCCTTTTTGTTGTCCTCTGCTGGGGCATGACGCTCGTGAGCAGCAAGGTGCTTCTCAATTTCGGAATGCAGCCCTGGGCGCTCGTTGAACTCCGCTCGGTGCTGGCCTACGGCATCCTCATCTTCCTCGCCCCCATGCAGCTCTACTCGGGCACCATGCGAGGAGAAATCACCGTAGCGCTCCTCGGCCTTACCAGTATTCCTCTCTTTTTCGGCCTGCAGACGCTGGCATTGGAACACGGAGTCGTTTCGACAACAGCCAGTCTTATCGCCATGGGGCCGCTTCTGAGCGGCCTCTTGGCCATGGCTGCGCTGCGCACCTGGAAACTTCACTGGATGACCTTTCTGGGGATCTGCACGGCAGCAACCGGTACGTTTCTGCTTTACTTTGACAACGCCGTTCTGCAGGACCTGCCGCGGCTTGGGTTTTATCTCGGCCTTGCCGCAGCCGCTGCCTACGCCGTGTATTCACTGGTCCTACGAGCGCTTGCTGATCTGCCCGCCCTTTTCGTCATGCGCAAGTCCACGGGCTACGGCATCCTGGGGGCGCTGCCTTTTTACCTGAATGAACAGCCTACCGACGCAGCCATTCTCTTTGAAGTGCCTGCTGCCGGCGCAAACCTCGTCTTTCTGGCACTTGCGGCAACGGTCATCGGATACACACTCTGGCATAAAGCTGAGCAGGAGATCGGCGCATCGGGCACGCGTTGGTACACCTATCTCAGCCCAGCTGTCGGCATTATCGGCGGCCTCTGGTTCCTCAATGAAGAGATGAGCTACATCGGCGTCATGGGCGTAGGCATGATTCTCTGCGGCGTCGTCTGCGCGCAGACAGGCCTCGTTCGAGTCGCTGCCGAAATGGCTAAACGCTGGTAGCAAATGAACTCGTTTCACGCATTCCAGCACACATTTCTGAGCTGAAACCACTTCAAAATGCATCTCAAAACGCCGGTACTGCCGGCGTTTTGCTTTTGTACATCCCGTGGAACCTATTCAACTTACCCATGTCCGAGTCAGTTCATCGCATCAACGGAAGAGGACTACCCATATACGGGAGGCGCGAATTGGGATTGAGACATACAATTTCACGCCTGCAAACAAAACTCGTCTGAGAGTGAAAAACGAATGGCCTGAAGCGATGAAGCCGGTTTATGCAGAGTTAGCTCAAAGAGGATTATTTGGTAAGTACGCTATTTTTAACGTCTCCAATTTGAATGGATATCTGAGCACATCGATGAATTGATATTCAGTAAGCTTATTTCATTCAATACTCTCTCAGCAGACCACTTAACTTGGCCACCATCTATTCCATCATTTCCATTCAATTCAAATCAGCACCCCTATATAATCAACGACAATCAATACAGAGGATACTCTCTGAACAAGCCCCTCTCATCGACCCTAATACCGCATATCGGACTCATTGCTGCATAACGATCTATTCAAGATAATTTTTTCATCCGCAGCAGCTGCAACACCATATGACTTATGACGATTAACAATTACTCGACAGCATATTCGTCTTATTTCATTCATCAATATTGCCAATACATGCCTTATGGCTTTATCTGATCGTTCTAAGATCAATAAACTTATATGCTCATCTATCTCATTGAATTGATGGATGTTGAGAGACGCTCTATCTGTGAGCAGATCCAGCCATTGAAGACATCATCAGCGCAGGGCAGGCGACAGACCATTTATCCATAGACAGTCCCAAACCAAATCGGCTGCTCCGTACTCAAAACCAACTCATCTGGCGCTCAGGCTTACCATGCGAGCAGGGAGCAACGGTTGTACAGAAAATTTTAATACACATTAAAATGCGTGTTAATCAATTTAACACTAAGCAAAATTTATATAAATCCAATAATTACCCGGGATCAAGGCATCTGTTGACAACCAAAAAACACGTTCTAAACATACTTTTGCTCATTGCTGAGCGATATTTTTTAGTTTATGTTAGTTCGCATAGTCCTGCGTGTTATAATTTTCAACATCGCTTATAGGAGATGTTATGCGTCCTTCCATAGCCGTCGAAGAGTCCGTCATTCAACTCGGCTCCAATCTCCGGTCTGCCCGGCTCCGCCGCCGGCTTCCTCAGTCTGTCGTTGCTGACCGAGCGGGCATATCACTCAATACCCTTTCCAAAATTGAAAATGGAGACTGCGGTGTCTCTATTGGAAACATTGCGTCCGTGCTCAATGCGCTTGGCTTGTCCCCTCTTCTATCCGGCCTGGCTGCAGCGCAAGAGGACTCTGCAGGATTAATGCTGGAAGAAAGGAATCTGCCTCAGCGAGTGCGTTCAAAAAAGAAATCTGCCGGGCTGTGACTTGAGTCAGCTGCGTCTCTCATTCAATTGACTTATATTGAAGTGCATTCATTTCACTATTAATGAATGTCATTTCCATTAAACGCATTGGCCAATAACAAACCAGCACTCCTCTCTATTCAAATCATCATTGACGCAACTCATTTAAACCAATCATCTGCATCCTATGTCCAAATGCTCATTTAGAAAATGGCTGATTCATTCCGATGCCATTCAGGATGAACCATTGATCGGGGAGCTTTACTTCCCGACACTGCCCTCTGAGATTGCCGCAGAGAGGACATCTGAAGAAAGCCATTCCAATGGCGAATCGATGACGGCAATGAATGAGCGGCAGAAAAAATCCCTGAACCGTCTGACAGCTGCGGAGATGAAATGGAGTGCACGAGCTATGGCGTCGCTTCAGGACAGCATTCGCTTTCGATATTCAAAAGCGTGGCTCGACAACGGTTTTCCGATTGGTGCAGATCTGCCTTTGCAGGAAGGCTTGATGAAGCCCTTGAATGCAGCACGACTGTTTGGATTTCTCGCAGATCGTGCGCTTGACGGGACTTCCGCCCTTTGGTTTGAGCAAGCTTCTGCAATGGGATCTCAGGGGACGGCAGTGCCGGCTGATGCATCCTCAATCGAGCGGCAGTCCATTTTGCTGCCCCACTGCGAAGCCCACGCCGGCGGCATTCGCATACGCAGCACAGAGGGAGAAGCGGCCGGAAGCACTCTGCCGATTCCGATGGAGTCCAATGCTGCGGCAGGCATTCCTTTAGCCATTCAGAATGCTGAACGCGGCCGCACCGATTTGCGGTCGCTTTTGGCCATTGCAGCTGCCACGACCTTGCCTGGGCGGCATTCTCCGCGCGTTGTAGTCTCTGGGCGAGATGAAGAGGTCATGACGCTCAGTCGGCTCGATGACCTCTGCAGCATCCCTGTTTGGCGCGAAATTTACATGCGTTTGGCGCGTGAGAGCGGGATTGAAACCGCTCAAACGCGTTTAAAAGACGTCCGCGGAAGCACTGCACTCCTCACGAGCCGCATTGACAGAGCAGCGGGGAAGCCGCTCTTCACGCTTTCAGCGCGAACACTGACTGCCGGCCGAATGGGTTCCTATCTAGGCATCGCCGACATCTTGAACAGCGACGGCGCCTCCCCTGCGGAGGATCTGCCCAAAGTTTGGCGGCGAATGGCCTTTGCGCTGCTTACCGGCGCAGCTGACGCCCCCGAGCGGTGGCTTTTTGTGCGGGAAGAATTCGGCTGGCGGCTGGCTCCGGCCCACGGATGGCGTCCGAATACGGGAGCCGCACGGCCAATGACTCTGTCAATGGGGGCCCCCCCGGCCAATGACTGCTGACGGGCGGCGGCCGATTGCCGCAGCCGAAGATCTGGTTCGGCTGGCGCCCTACTTTGCTATGAAAACCGCTGACGCTAAGAAAGTCCTGCTCGCCATCCGCCGTGCGACGGCGGACTGGGAGGACCTGGCTTTTTCGGCGGGGGCCGGCGCTCAGGAGGTGCGTGAGCTCGAACCCTGCTTCACCACCTACTGATGCTTGACGGCTGCTTGAGCGAAGCGGATAAAGGACGAATCCGCTTCGCGCCGTGCTGAACTCACTCAGTAATCACGCGGCTTTTCACGGAAATCGAGCTCCATGTCATACCACACCGCTCCGCCGTGCACAGACTTGGAAACGCCGCAGTTGACGTAGCCAAAGCCCTCATAAAAGGGAATGAGCTTTTCCTTGCAGGTGAGAATCAGTCCGTCGCGTCCTTCCTGACGCGCTTTTTCAATGAAAGCACGCATCAGGGTTGAAGCGCAGCCCTGATGGCGCTTCGAAGGGATCACTGCAAGCCCGAAAACCGACTGCCACCGGCCGTTGGGCACATGCAGACTGGCATTTTCAAACATATCGTCGGAAATCGTACGGTTGTTGGTAATCATGCCGTCAATCAGGCCGACAGGTTCCCCGTCCTCAAAAAGGATCAGGAAGCAGTCGGGAAAGACCGCCAGACGCTTTTCAAAGCTTTCGCGAGTAGCCATTTCGGCCTCCGGGAAGCTCTGCGCCTCAATGCTCGCAAGGATGTCCACGTCCTTAGGCGTGGCGGCACGGAGAGTAAACAAGGCAGCACCTCATGAATACGTGAATGTTCCGACAGGCAGCACAGCAGCGGCGTGACGTGCGGCCCAAATCGCGCATTTTAACTGATTCGGTCTGATTGTCCGTTGTATTCAGATCATGACGCGGATCACACAAACTTCACCGGTTCGACATCAAGTCTTCATCGACGTGTCAACGGAGCGTCATGACAACTCTTGAAAATGCACGTCGTTGGAGGTCGATCCCTGAGCAGCTTGCGCAGCAAGCGCCCGAACCTCTGAAATCCAAGAACGCAGAATATTTTGGAGAACTCCATGCAGCGTCGTCTTTTCTTCCGCAATGCGGCCGGCCTATTCCTCGCTCCTGCCGCCATGCAGTTTGCCGGCACGGCCTCTGCCGCTACGCCGGCTGTCAGCCCGATCGAGCTGCCGCCCGCGGAAGACATCATTTCCTCCTTCGGCTGGGTAACGGACATCCACTACACCACCGCACCCACCCATACGATCCCGGCGGAAGACTCCATCCGCGTTTATTCGCACTCCCTTGCCAAACTCCATCAGGCCATTGACGTCTTCAATACGCGCAAGCTTGATTTCGCCATTGAACTCGGCGACTTTAAGGACTGCACGAAGACGGTTGACCGCGAACTGACCATCGGCTTCCTGCAGACGGTCGAATCGGCCTTCCGCCGTTATCAGGGCGACCGCTACCACGTCATGGGCAACCATGACTTCGACCAGATTTCACTCGGCGACTATCTCGCCAACACGAACAATGCGGGCGATGCCGACGGCAAGACCTACTATGCCTTCGTGAAGAACGGCGTGAAGTACATCGTCCTCGACGCCTGCTTCAACAACGATGAAGGCGAGCACTATTCGCTCGGCAAGCTCGACTGGCAGGTAGCCATCGTTCCGAAGATGGAAATGGAATGGTTCCGCAAAGAACTTGCAACCGGCAAGGAACCTGTCGTCGTCTTCTGCCACCAGCTCGTCAACACCTGGGACGAAAAGACGCAGAACATCCCCCACGCCTTCTTCGTGCAGAACGCCGCAGAAGTCGTCGATGCCATGGAAAAGAGCGGCCGCGTTCTGGCCTTTATCTGCGGCCACTTCCATAAGGGCGCCTACTCTGAACACAACGGCATCCACTACATCGTCAATCAGGGGCTTGTTGAACGCCCTCTCCCGCACAACGTTGCCGGCATGGTGCATATCGACAAGAACCACAACCTCTACGTTGAAGGTCTCTGGAACGAACGTTCCCACGTCTGCAAGAAGGCCTAAAACCCGCTTCGGGAAACGTTTCCAGCCAAACGCTCCCTTTGCGGCATCGGACTCTGCCGCGGGATGCGCCGAAGTTTTTGCGAACGGTCTTCGGCGCGCCCGCGGCGGTCCCGCAGCCGCACCCCTTTATTCGCCTCTATGTTCCTCTGAAGGCGCTTTCAGCCCGCTCTCGCCCGCTTTCTAAATGGGCCGAAGCGGGTTTTCTTTTTTTCGAGGACACCATAGGCGGATGCCGCTTTGGACATCCTGAAGAACAGAGTTCGGCCGCTAGAATAGAAGCAACAACTTCTTAGAAGACTTCCGCTATGAAGCCGCTGCGTCTATTCTCCACTCTCGCCCTGTCGGCCGTGATTGCGCTCTGCGCCGCCACAGCTTGGAAGCTACGTACTGCTGAAAATGCCGCGTCGGCCAATCGTGCCTGGGGCAATGTGGAAACACGGCAGACGTCGCTCGCCTTTGAAGCCTCCGGACGCATTGCGGCACTCCATAAAGAAGAAGGTGAATCCGTAGAAGCCGGCGAACTTTTAGGACAGCTCGATGATGAAGCGCTCCGAATCAGCCGGCGGCAGGCCGCTGCTGAACTCAAGCGCCTTCAAGCGCAGGCAGCGCTCGCGCATGAGGGCACTCGTGAGGAAGATATTGACGCAGCTCGCGCCAATGAAGCAGCAGCACGCGCTCAGCTCGAATACGCTTCGGCCACGCTTAAACGGCAGCAGGATCTGGTTCCCGTTGGCGCAGCCAGCCGCCAGATGCTCGACGATGCCCGGCGTGCCGAACATGCCGCACGCGAATCTCTGACTGCCGCAGCAGCCCAGCGCGCGGCAGCTGAAAAAGGACCGCGCGCGCAGGAAATTGCCGCTGCCGATGCCGCGGCAGAAGCCGCAGCTGCGTCGCTCGCAGCCCTTGACTACCAAATCCATCGGGGAGCGGTCCTCACGGCACCTTCAGCCGGCATCATTCGAGCCCGTCTTGCGGAACCCGGCGACATGGCCAGTCCCTCGCGAACCATCTACCAGCTTTCCGTTGCTGACCCCAAATGGATCCGCGCTTATCTCACTGAACGTCAGCTCGGCCTCGTGAAGGAAGGGACTTTGGCAACCGTTTTTACCGATACGGTTGGTCCCGTTGACGGCACCGTCGCCTTTGTCTCTGATACAGCCGAATTCACGCCGAAAACGGTGCAGACCGAGGACCTGCGCGCCAGTCTCGTCTATGAAGTGCGCATCACCGTACGAGATCCGGAGAACCGGCTTCGGCTCGGGCAGCCCGTGACCGTTGAGTTTGCGCAGCCGCGGAGTTCGCCGCATGACTGAGGCGCTGCCGCTCGTTGTCCGAGGGCTCGTTAAGACCTTCCCGGGCCCTGACGGCACGCCCTTTGCTGCCGTCGATCATCTCGATCTGGAATTGCCTGCGGAAGGTGAACTCGCTGCGGTTGTGGGTCCGGACGGCGCCGGGAAAACCACGCTCCTGCGGCTCTTGGCCGGCATACTGAGCCCGGATGCCGGCAGCATCAGCCTCCTTGGCCTCACTCCCGATACAGAAGACGAGCGCCTTACGCAGGTTCATCG